>Ga0334885_1000140_pt1 | contig 130382 bp, 136 predicted proteins | sample GraSluR1_MG_8_FD_207233 | JGI IMG/M metagenome (GOLD analysis project Ga0334885, IMG submission 207233) | Sludge microbial communities from methane-producing bioreactor in Wageningen University, Netherlands - Granular Sludge_31_05-R1 | ecosystem: Engineered > Bioreactor > Anaerobic >...
ATAAAAATATTGGATAAAGGAATGTTGAATCTTCTCTTCACATTCTTTTATCCATTTTTTATTCTATCGGTTAAATAAATTTGAAATAAACTTTCTTTTTCAAGAGATTTTAAATTACAAGTCTACATTTATGTGTCTAATGAAATTATAAATAATTCTGAGAAATTAGCCTCACTTTATCATAATATGCTAAGACTCTCGACAGGCTGTGCGAAAAGTAGCCATATTTCAGTTTATAGGGAAATTTAGGAATAAAATAGTATACAAATATATTGATATAATTAGTAACGACTTAGACTATAGAGTAAAATTATCTATATTAAATAATGTAGATAGTCAGGAAGAAAAAAGTTTATTTAAATATGTTATAGAGAAATATTCAGTAGATAATAACTATCTAGTTAGAAAGAGAGCAAAAAGTATACTATATTAAAAATATGAAATAAATGTGAGCTAATAATTAACAAAAATATTGCAGTCTAGAACTCGAATATATAAAAACAATAACATTCACAATGGGAGGGATTTATGTCTAACATCAATACAATATTTCATTATTGCAGCGTAGACACATTTAATTTAATTATATCAAATAAATAAATGCATAAGAGTATCTGATTTAAATAAAACTAATGATTATATGGAAAGAAAATGGGCTTCCAATATGCTTTTAAATATTATCCAAAGTGAGATTGATAAATTAGGAGTTAAAATAAACTTAGATGAAGATTACAAATATTGGCATGGAATAGATAGTCATAGAAAGTATCTAGAGAAACAGATAAAGGAATTTATGCTTAGTTCTGATCCAATATTAATTACATGTTTCTCAAAAAAAGATGACAAATTGAGCCAATGGAGAGCCTATGGACAAGATGGATATGGGGTTGCAATTGGATTTGATCTGAATAAAATAAGGCTATTACAAGATAAAAAAAATAATATTAATGTTAAGGATGTAATATATAATGAGAAAAAACAAGTTACAGAGATATCAAAAGCCATTAAGCAATCAGTGAAGCATATGAAGGAATTATTTAATGAAGATCTTGTTAGAATATCAGACGATTTTAATGAATATTTCACAGAAGAATTTGATGCTTTTTGTGAAGTTATCGTAGATAAATTAGAACCAATTAGCTGCTATATTAAAAATTCTGCCTTTATTGAAGAGGAAGAAATACGTATAATATATGACTCAGGGTTATATTCAGAAGTACAACGTTATGAAATTAATAGATATTTTAAAGATATAAAAAAAGTTGATAAATATAAAATAAATCCAATAAGATTTTGTAGTAAGAATGATATGCTAGTAGCTTATTCAGATATTAATTTTAATGACTTTATATCTGAAAACATAATAACTGAAATTGTTCTAGGACCAAAATCAAGATTAAAAGAAGATGATGTATTTTATTTTTTACTTTCTAATGGTTATGATGGATATAACATTGAAGTAAGAAGGTCTAAAGCTACATATAGATAAGACAGTAAAACTTTCCACTTTAGATAGCATAGGCTTTTAAGTAGATAATAGAGCTCTTAAGAAAATTTAGCAAGGATCTGACTTCCAGTCATCTCCTAGGGGGACTGACACCATAGCAGAAACTTCCAGTTTCTGCTTGATATAGATATTATTAATATTTATTATGATATTGAGTTTTTAGGAGGTGTCTAAGATAAATTTTCTCTATTGGAACGTTGCTAATAACAACATTACTTCATATATTGTAGAAGCATGTGTAGAAAATAATATCAACATATTGATCTTAACAGAATGTAAAAATATAGATGTAGATTACCTATTAAGAAAATTAAATGATGAAAATTTATTTTTTGAAATCGAGAGAATTGATAAAGATTCTAGAGTAATGCTTTTACATAATACAAAAGGTCAAATAAATGTTATAAAAGAAAGTAAATATTATTTGGCATTTAATATAAAAGATGGAAATAAACGTTTTTTACTTTTTGCATTACATCTTCCAAGCAGGTATAAGCAAGAAAAAGATGATTTAAATATGTATGCTTCACAAATCATAAGGGAATTCGAGCAACTTGAAGAGGAACGTAATACTGAAAATAGTATAGTTGTTGGTGATTTCAATATGAATCCTTTTGATAGTGGAATGATTTCATCATTAAGCTTTAATGCAGTTATGTGTCCACAAATTGCTAAAAAGAGGAGTAGAAAGGTTTTACAGGAAGAAAGAAAATTTTATTATAATCCTATGTGGCATCTTATGGGTAATGCTTTAAATTCATCTAAAGGTACATTTTATTATTCAACTGAGACAAAGAGTTATTATTGGTATACTTATGATCAAGTTATATTAAGGCCAGATTTGATAGATAAGTTTGATCTTAATAAATTAAAGATAATTGATGTTATTAATAAAAATAGACTAATAAGTAAAAATAATATACCTGATAGGAAAAGAATATCTGATCATTTACCCATTAAATTTGAATTGAAGATGGAGGTAATAAAAAATCATGGATAACTTATGGAATTTAAAGGATATTAATAAGAAAGTAGCTAGTTCTCCAAATTTAATACTAGAGGAGCAAGCAAAATATTTTGAAAAAGCTGTAAAAGACGTTTTATATGCAAAAATTATAAATACAAAATTAAAAAATAATGATGGAATACAAGAATATAAACTTGCTACAAGTTTTAATATAGTATCTCCAACACTAGATAACTATACTTATACATTATTTACAGTATACTCCAATCCAGAATCTAATTATCCATTATCTATTTCAGTTAATAATAATGAAGAATATATAGATTTTGATTATACTTGTAATGATGAAAATGAATTTATCAAAGACTTGGCGGAAATTTTAAGTTCTACAAAAATTACTGAAATTATTGAAGTGCTTTATTCAAAAAGTAAAAATTTTTAAGATATATTATATTAATGTGATAAAGGGGCTGTCTCACAATGTATATGTATACATTGTAAGACAGTTTTTCAGTTGTTTTATTATTAAGAGTAGATATTTAATCTGATTTTCATAACTATATGAGAGCGTTTTTAAATTTAATGAATATGTTGAAAAATTATTTGGAAAAAATAATATACAAAAACAAATTGACAAGTGTAAGCAAGCTCAGTCGTTCCTTCTTTGCAAGGGTAAAAGTGACTTGGGAAAAATAGTAAAAGATTTTCGGAAGCTTGTATATTTGAGATCATAACAGAAACTGGAGGTTTCTGTTTACTAATTACCTAAGTTTTGTACAAACGAAACAATATATTAATAGCAAAAGACAACAGGGAAAGAGCATGACTGGCTTTTGGAAATTTCCTGGTGGTAAGATAGAAAATGGAGAAACTTCAGAAGAAGTTCTAATTAGAGAACTAAAAGAAGAAATGAATAGCAAATTCGATGCGCTCATTAGCACCCTTGGGAGATATTAACATATTGTTAACAATTTGTTTTGCTAAAAAAGCAGTCAATGCTAGTATAAAGACAGTCTTTGTAGCTATCATGACAGTAATAAAAAGCAGTTTACAGGTAATAAAATATAGGTATAATATAAATATATGGGGGTCGTTAAAATGAGTGATAATGATTTGTTACAGAAAATATTGAATAAAATGGAAAAATTTGATATATTAGAAAGCGACTTAAAGGAAGTAAAAAGCGATCAAGAACAACTGGCAAAAGATATAAAAGAAATAAAAGCATATTTGTTGAGGTGAAAAACATTAGAGGCTATAGAGGTGCAATTTAATGAGAATTGAATATAGAGACGTGCTAAGGCTTTAAATTCAGCTAGCAAGAATCTGACTTTCAGTCATCTCCTCACTATTTTTAACATAAGACTTGTATTTTGGTAAAATAAACAAAAGTGTGTTTATTTAAATTATTTTTTTGATTATAATATATAATAAAGGTGTTAATTTTATTGGAGGCGATGTTATGGAAAGGACAAATAAACAAAATAATCTATATGAGCAGTTTCTTATATATTCATATAAAGATCTAAGAGAATTGTTTAAAAAGGCAAAAACAAAAGAAGAACAGGATTTTTATGTTTATTTATCTGATTTGGCATTACAAAAGGCACAAGAAAAAGTAATAGGTAAAAAATAATGGCAACATATACTATATTTGCAGGTGTGAATGGTGCTGGGAAAACATCAATATATAAGTCTATTTACTATGAAATGAATAAAACTGAAAATAGAATAAATACCGATGAAATGGTGGCAAGAATAGGTTCATGGAAAGATAGTAATCTTCAAATTAAATGTGCACGAGAGGCTATAAAACTTATAAATTTTTATATTAAAAATAGTATATCCTTTAATCAAGAAACTACGCTTTCTGGTAAAAGTATTGTTAAAAACATAAAAAAAGCAAAACAAAAAGGTTTTTATGTAGTAATGAATTATATTGGAGTTGATAATCCTAATATTGCAAAGGAAAGAGTTAAAATTAGGGTTTTAGAAGGTGGCCACGGGATTGAGGAAGATGCTATAGAAAGAAGATATTATGAATCACTTGTTAATTTAAAAGGAATATTAAGTGTATGTAATGAAATAAATATATATGATAATACAAATAAATTTACATATATAGCTTATATATGTAAGGGAAAAATTAAATGGAGAAGAGATATAATTCCTGAATGGAGTAGAGATATTTTAAAATGAAAAAGATTTTAGCAACAATTATAATTTCGTTGATAAAATCTTTTTTGTCATCTAAATTATCTGAGTAGTAAGAATCTGACTGCCAGTCATCTCCTTGGGGACTGACAGCAAACAAGTGTGGCCACAATGCAGCTAGAGTTGTGGAAGATTATGAAAACCCTCTAGGGGTCATGAACAAATTGTGAGCACAAATTGTTTTGATATAAAAAGTGCAGCAGTGATTCATCCTGCTGCACTTTTATAATGGATTTTTTAAAATTTAATACTGCAGCACCAAAAGTTATGATCAAATTTATTCCTTCAAAAGCGGAAATATAATTTCTAAAGTTTTCTGTCCTGGATAGGGGACTGACACCATAGTAGAAAAAATATTTTTATACAATCAGACCGATATTAGCATCTTAAGATTATTCAATGCTTGTGATATAATATTATTATATTCATAAACTTAAAGGGTAAAAAGCATGATGAATTTTAATATAGATATTATAAGAAAAATTGTAAAAACTAATGAGATAAAATAGAGGGACATATATTTGTAAGAATTCAGTAAAGGGGAATAACTATAAAAAATGAGTATAATTGGAGTGAGATAATATGGCTATACCAGTAAAAAAAGAAAAATATACTTATGGTGATTACTTAAATTGGTCAGAAAATGAAACTTGGGAGATAATTGACGGCGTGCCTTATTTAATGAGTCCGGCACCATCTAGAATACATCAAGAGATTATAGGAGAGCTTTTTTTACAGATTGGAAATTATCTTAGGGGAAAAAGTTGTAAGGTTTACGTTGCTCCATTTGATGTAGTGTTAATTGAAAAAAATGAAAAAGAAGAAGACTCTATGAATGTTGTTCAGCCTGATATTACTATAGTATGTGATAAAGAAAAACTTGATGATAAAGGCTGTAAAGGCAGTCCAGACATGGTTATTGAGGTTGTATCTCCATCTACGGTTTCACAAGATTATGTAAAAAAGTTAAATTTATATGAAAAGTATGGCATAAAAGAATATTGGATAGTAAATCACAAAAATAATAATATTTTCGTTTATACATTAGATAACAATGGACAATATTCTGAAGTGCAAGTTTATAATATTAAAGATGCAATTTCAGTAGGTATTTTTGATAAATTAGTTATAGATTTAAAACAAATATTTATGGAGAGTGACTAGCAAGGATCTGACTTCCAATCATCTCCTAGGGGGACTGACACCATAAAATAGTAGTAAAACAAATAAAAATTTATTAATTGATGATGATGTACAAATATAATAAAGCAAGTAATGATAAGATAAAAGAAATAATTAGAGAACTATATAGCTACTCAAAAGAGTTTTATAGTGTATGCCCTGTAGTTTTTGAAATGTTGGAAAGATTGAAGAAAACTTATGGTTTTAAGAGAAGAGGGCTGTATTAACGAATGAATAGGAGATGATATTATGTCAGAAGAAAAATTACAGTTTGAAACAGAGGATAATGAACAAGATAATCACTGTTTTGAAAGAGAGATAGTTGGAGGAAGAATTTTGGAAGCAGTTATGAATTTCTTAGGAAGTATTACAATATTAATTACAATAATTTGCTTTATCAAATTTAAGTGGTTAGGTGGTTTTAGTACATTATTTTTAGGTATAGTTTTAACTTTAATAATATTTGCTATAAGCAAAATTATTCAATTGCCTACAATTAATACAATAAGGATGACTAGGCTTGAAGAACAACTTAAGGAATTAGCTGAAGCTGGCGTTGTAAGTCTGGTAATAGATCCTAATACAAAAATTCCTAACAGAAAAACTAGAAGAAGTAAAATTTGAGATATTTGAAAGAAATGAGGAATATTAATAATGAAGTCTAAATATGAAAAAGATATCTTACCATTTATAGAGGATTTTGATACGTTTATAAATTTTATTTTGGAAAAAGATCCAGATTTATCAAATAAAACTCAGGTTTTAGGTAAAAATCACTGTTTTGAACTAAATTCTCAGCTTCATTTTCAAAGAACAGCAATAAAAGCAAGTTATACTCAAGGTCAATACATAGCTATAGATTTATTTTTTAAATTAGCAGTGGAAAGAAGATTGCTTTTCATACAGATTAACAGTAAAAATAAGTTTAAACTAGTAAAAACAGCTTGTTTAGAGGAATTTCTAAATTTAAATATTTATGAAAAATATGTATTTCTACTTGAAGCTTTTTGGGTTACATATGATTTTGAGGAAGAATTAAGACATAATGTTGTTGAGTTTATGGGATTTTTAAATGTAATTAGCAGAAGTAATAGTCACAGTAAAATACTTAAAAGTGATGTCCCTTATGGAGGTTTTTTTTCATATTGTTCTAAGATTACCAAGATATTAAGAATACTAGGGATATGTGAATTAGAGTTTATAGATAATGTTAAAAGTAAACATGAGGATTCTATAAAAAGTATTATGCCTACAGATTTTGGTGTAGAAGTAAGTAAAGCTCTAACGACAGCTTTAGATTATATAAATATTGAAGATTATATCATAAGTATTATTAAAGAAAGATTGAATGTTAAGAATAGTAAAGTGGACACAACTTTTATTGAACTTATATCAAAGGTTTTTGAACCAAAATTGATTAATAAAACTGCAAATTGCAATATTAAAGTTAATAAAAAAGGAACTTATATACTAAAAGTTTCATTAGATAAAAATCTTTGGAGAATGATTAAACTATCTCACAATGCTACATTTCATGAGTTACATTTAATAATTCAACGAGCTTTTCATTTTGATAATGATCATATGTATGCTTTTTATAAGGGCACAAGCTATAAGAATGGAAAAGAGTTTTATTCAGCTAATCCATTTGGTGAAAGCGATGAGTATGAAGATTTAACTATAGAGGATGCCGAAATTTATAAAGGTCAGCAGTTTGTATATTTATTTGACTTTGGTGATATGTGGGAATTTAAAATACGAGTAATGGATTTTATAGAAAATGAAGAAACTGATTCCAAAATCATTGAGAGCAAGGGAGAATCACCACAGCAGTATACTGATTGGGGGTAGATAAAAGTAGTAATAATCAGTTGATATTGAGTTTTTTAGGAATGCTTAAGGAAAAGTACTAAAATGTTTAAGGGATCAAAAACACGATGGATATCTAAAAACTTTAACTATAAAGGATTGAGAAAAAAATATGTCAGGAAATACTTCATCAAAAGTGAGTTGGGAAAGAGAAAATGTAACTTGGAAATGAGAAACATAAAGATATATTGATAGCGTTGTTGAGTGATATATTAGCTGTCCCAGAGGAAAAATTTGATGGTATAGAAATAATAAATAGTGAACTAATAAAAGAATTCAAAGAAGATAGAAAAGGGATTCTTGACGTAAGGGTAAGAACTAAATTAGGAAAGCAAAAAGACCACCCAGGGGTCATGAACAAATTGTGAACACAATTTGTTTTGATATAAAAAGTGCAGCAGTGATTTATCTTGCTGCACTTTTATAATGGATTTTTTTAACTTAATACTGCCGCACCAAAAGTGATGAGCAAATTTATTCCTTCAAAAACGGAAATATAATTTACAAAGTTTTCTGTCCTGGATAGAGGACTGACACCATAATAGAAAAAATATTTTTATACAATCAGACCGATATTAGCATCTTAAGAGTATTCAATGCTTGTGATATAATATTATTATATTCATAAACTTAAATGGTAAAAAGCATGATGAATTTTAATATAGATATTATAAGAAAAATTGTAAAAACTAATGAGATAAAATAGAAGGACATATATTTGTAAGAATTCAGTAAAGGGGAATAACTATAAAAATGAGTATAATTAGAGTGAGGTAATATGGCTATACCAATAAAAAAAGAAAAATATACTTATGGTGATTACTTAAATTGGTCAGAAAATGAAACTTGGGAGATAATTGACGGCGTGCCTTATTTAATGAGTCCGGTACCATCTAGAATACATCAAGAAATTATAGGAGAGCTTTTTTTACAGATTGGAAATTATCTTAGGGGAAAAAGTTGTAAGGTTTACGTTGCTCCATTTGATGTAGTGTTAATTGAAAAAAATGAAAAAGAAGAAGACTCTATGAATGTTGTTCAGCCTGATATTACCATAGTATGTGATAAAGAAAAACTTAATGATAAAGGCTGTAAAGGCAGTCCAGACATGGTTATTGAGATTGTATCTCCATCTACGGCTTCACAAGATTATGTAAAAAAGTTAAATTTATATGAAAAGTATGGCATAAAAGAATATTGGATAGTAAACCACAAAAATAATAATATTTTCGTTTATACATTAGATAACAATGGGCAATATTCTGAAGTGCAAGTTTATAATATTAAAGATGAAATTTCAGTAGGTATCTTTGATAAATTAGTTATAGATTTAAAACAAATATTTATGGAGAGTGACTAGCAAGCTAACTTTGTTCGCTAGCAAGGATCTGGATTCCAGTCATCTCCTAGGGGGACTGACACCATAAAGTAGAATATTATGAAGAAAAGATGATGAATATGCAAGCTAAGATGGTATAATAAATATAAAAACTTAAAATGATAATTAGAAAAATAAATAGAATAATAGATAATAGATAGTTTTATTTCCATTCCGATGAGTGGTAAAGAAAATAGCAAGGATCTGACTTTCAGTCATATCCTCGTTATTTTTAACATAAGATGGGATTTTATGCAAAAGTAATTTAGAGTTAGATAAGTTAATTACGATAAATTATGCTTACTATTATATTAGTAATTTCTGAAGTATTGTTAGAAAGCATAAATTCATGAGTATAGCTTGAATTTACACAGTTAATTAAAATTAAATCATTTTTAACAGTTTCAAAAACTTTATCATTAATAGTAGAATTAAATCCACCATTTACAGTGTAAAAACAAATTGCTGCTAAATCTTTATTTAATGGAGTTTTATATTCGAATTTAAGATGTTTGCTAGGACTAATATTAAGATGAAGTAGTTCACCATTATAATTTTCTCTTGTCATTAAATTAAAAACAGAAGCTTTACCATAAGTTTTAGTTTTCCAATCGCCCATAAAAGTGTCTTGTTCAAAGGAGTTAAGTGGTTTCTTGTACATATTTTCATGGTGGAGAGTTATTTTTCCTTCTATAACCATAAATTTACGTGAAACTTTTGGTAGACTACTAAAAGTAGATTCTGGTATATCAATTTTAGCAACTCCCAACCTCCATAAAAAGTTTTTACTGGCATAATCAGAATTTAGCGGATATGTTGTCAGTTCCGTAGCCATGCCTCCAGACCAAAATGTTGGCTTATAATTTTCTTGCCTTAATAATTCTACATTATATTTCATATATTAATTGCACCTCTTCTTATATATCTTTTATGTTTATTATATTGAAAGAGATATATATAATCAATTAAGTTAACGTGAGTTCAAAATATTAATTGATTTAAGGTTAAAGTTACTAGACATGCTACTAACAGCATTAAAGTTATTTTAAAAGAATAATTATAATTACTAGCAAGTTTGTGAAAACCCTCACTATAGAGACTGACATTATAGGATAAACTGGAAGTTTCTGCTTACTAATGCTTTAAATCCAGCTAGCAAGGATCTGACTTTTAGTCATCTCCTCGCTATTTTTAACATAAGACTTATGTTTTGGTAAAATAAACAAAAGTGTGTTTATATAAATCATTTTTTTGATTATAATATATAATAAGGATATTAATTTTAGTGGAGGCGGTGTTATGGAAAGGACAAATAAACAAAACAATTTATATGAGCAGTTTCTTATATATTCATATAAAGACCTAAAAGAATTGTTTGAAAAGGCAAAAACAAAAGAAGAACAGGATTTTTATATTTATTTATCTGATTTGGCATTACAAAAGGCACAAGAAAAAGTAATCGGTAAAAAATAATGGCAACATATACTATATTTTCAGGTGTGTATGTAATGAAATAAATATATATGATAATACAAATAAATTTACATATATGAATCATATATGTAAAGGAGAAATTAAATGTAAAAGAAATATAATTTATGAATGGAGAACTTTAAAATGGAGAAACCACGCATTTACACAATGTCTTTTTCAAGTATCTATCCGCTTTATATACAAAAAGTAGAGAAAAAAGGAAGAACAAAAAATGAAGTAAATGAAATCATTTTTTGGCTTACCGGTTATGATAAAGATTCATTACAACAACAAATAAATAATGAAGTGAATTTAGAAACATTCTTTAAGCAAGCACCTCGTATTAATCCGAATGCTTCACTCATCAAAGGTGTTATTTGTGGATATCGAGTGGAAGAAATAGAAGATGAATTAATGCGACAGATCAGATATTTAGATAAATTAATTGATGAGTTAGCTAAAGGTAAAACAATGGAGAAAATATTAAGAAAATAAAATAATAAGGTATTCCTATTACCTTACTTTCATCTTTGGCTTTTATAATCAAGCCTTTATTAGATATTTCTTCAATAGAAAAAATACTATTGTATTCAATTTTTATAATTGGGAAATTCAATTGTTTTTTTGCTATATAATTATCTGAAATTATTAATTCATATGTGAGCAAAGATTATTTTTGTTTTTTTAATCCTTTTTGTATTGATATTATTAATACTATAGATATAAAAATAATTACACTAGAAAAAGTTAATATACTTACTACACTGATCCTCAAACTTATATATATTCCAATAACTAAAGCTAGTATACATAAGGATATTGTTCGTAGAAATATTCTAGACATGGATTTATTAAGCTGTTCTGAAGATAATCTATAAATTTTCATTCATATTCCCCCAAATAGTTTTAGATGATTTTGTAATCTAAGTTTTACAAATAATTATACTCTTAATTAACCAATTTTTCTAAATTTTATTTATAGAATAAAAGAAGTACCGTATAAGATGTCAGTAATTTTTACGTTCTATTATTTGGAACAATCTTTTTCCAAGGCATTGTACATAGGAATCCAGTATTTACCTATAGAAACTTTAAAAGATCCATATATATTTGATTTTATAACTCTTAGAGAAGATATGAATGAACAAGATATTGAAAATCAGTTAGTAAAGAAAATTACTAAGTTTTTATTAGAGTTAGGTTCAGGTTTTGTATTTATAGGGAATCAATATTATTTAACTTCAAGATTAAATCCTATCTTAATAGAACCTTAAGATTTTCATAAGAAAATTATTATGATATAAATTTTTGTTTCGCAGTACTATAATAATAATTAGTGTTTAATCAGAAAGAAGGGATAGAACTTATGAGTATCAATATTTTGGTTGTAGACGATGAGCAGTCCATAGCGGACCTAATTGAAGTTTATTTAAAAAATGAAGGTTTTACAATATACAAATTTTATAAGGGTAAAGATGCGTTACGATGTGTTGAGTCGGAACAGTTAGAGCTTGCGATACTTGATGTCATGCTGCCGGATATTGATGGCTTTATTCTCTGCCAGAAAATTAGGGAAAATCATAATTTCCCTGTTATCATGCTGACTGCTAAAGAAGAAGAAATCGATAAAATTACCGGATTGACACTAGGTGCGGATGATTACATAACAAAACCCTTTCGGCCTTTGGAGCTTATTGCCCGTGTCAAGGCGCAGCTCCGGAGATTTACCAAATATAATTCTGCGGAACAAAACCAGAAAGAACACTTGATTGACTTTTCAGGATTGATATTGGATATGGATACCCATGAATGTACGCTGAATGAGAAAAAGATATCTCTCACGCCTAAAGAGTTTTCAATTCTTTGGGTCCTTTGCTCCAATCGCGGACGGGTGGTAAGTTCGGAAGAATTGTTCCATGAGGTATGGGGAGATAAGTACTTCACTAACAGCAATAATACTGTAATGGTTCATATAAGGCATCTAAGAGAGAAAATGCACGACAGCGCGGAGCATCCTAAATATATCAAAACGGTATGGGGAGTTGGCTATAAAATTGAAAAGTAAGAGAGATAAAAGAAGGAATGATTATACAAAATTAAAAAGGAAAGTATTTCTTCAAATGATTCTGATCACAGTTGTCGCCGCTGTGACTGTTTATCTATTGCGCCATATCCTGCGTGGACAGATTGGAGATCGTATCGTTCGATATTTGGTCAACGCTTTTTATTTTAGTGATTCGAATGCACAGGAAATCTATCAGTTGGTAATCCGCAACAATATGGAAATGATCCTTTTTGTTGCAATCCTAATATTTTTAGCCATCCTTTTCCGATTTTCTGTTTCCTGGTTTACCAAATATTTCGATGAAATAAGTACCGAAATGGATAAACTTACTGAGGAATCCGATGAAGAAATTACATTATCTCCGGAATTGGATTTTATGGAAAATGAGCTAAATCAGATAAAAAGCAACCTGGAAAAGCAAAAGAAAGCTGCTCTTGATGCCGAGCAGCGCAAGAATGATTTGGTAGTTTACCTGGCCCATGATATAAAGACACCTCTGACCTCTGTTATAGGATACTTAAGTCTTCTGGATGAAGCTCCTGATATGCCTCCTGAACAAAAGGCAAAATATGTGGGTATTACCCTTGAAAAAGCTTATCGATTAGAGCAGCTTATAAATGAGTTTTTTGAGATCACAAGATTTAATCTTCAAACTATTGCTTTGAACAAAGAAAAAATCAATTTACTGTTTATGCTACAGCAGATGACAGATGAATTTTATCCAATTCTGACTCCACAGGAAAAGCAGGTGTCCATAAATGTACCTGACGCCCTCACCCTATGGGGAGATGCAGACAAATTGGCTCGTGTATTCAATAACATTCTGAAAAATGCTATAGCTTATAGCTATGAAAGCAGTGTCATTGATATTTCTGCTAAACAGCAGAACAAAAATATTGTTATAACTTTTACTAATCAGGGAAATCCAATCCCGCAGGCAAAGCTTAAAACTATTTTTGAAAAATTTTACCGATTAGATTCTGCACGTTCCACAAACACTGGTGGAGCAGGGTTAGGTTTGGCAATCGCACAAGAAATTGTCACGGCTCACCATGGAAAAATTTCTGTGGAAAGCAACATAGAAAATACTATATTTACAGTAAAGCTTCCGTCATAAGAAAATCTTAAGAAGTTCATAAGATGGAATTCCAACAAAGCTCCTTGTTCTGTGGTTGAATAATATCATCACAGAACAAGGAGCTGTTTTATTTTGGTGGGGAAATTTTAGGAGGAAAAACTGGGTATACCGATGAGTCGGTCTATGTGTCGCCGAAGTGGGTAAACAAGAACATATTTTGATTTCAGCTGGTGGGAAAAGGGATTATTATTCGGAACAGTATAATATTACCGATGCATTAGCTGTGTACAACAGTATAAGAAAATAATAAGGTCTTCATAAGAATTTATTAAGATTTTGATAAGCAAAAATTCCAACATCGCCTGCCTGATTTCGGTAAGATAAAATTGTCCAATGGGACAGGTATTTATATTCCTGAAAGGGGGCCTCGGATATGAAAAGAAAATAGATCATGCAAATGTTTCTGTTCCTATTTGTAAACTGTAGAGTGAAGAAAAGATTTTACTTCTAGGTTAATTTGAAATAGTATGTGATAAAAGCAAAGAAGAATATAATATGAAAGGATAAATTAGTATGAATAAGTTAAAAATTGCAATTATATTCGGAGGCTGTTCCGAAGAACATCCCATCTCCGTTAAATCTGCGCAAGAGGTCGCAAAAAACCTTGATATGGAAAAGTATGAACCGTTTTATATTGGGATTACGAAAAATGGTGTTTGGAAGCTTTGTCACTTCCCTGAGGCAAATTGGGAAAGCGGCAATTGCCATCCGGTTATGCTGTCACCGGACAGAATCTTACACGGATTACTTGTTCTGGAGCAGGGAGAATACAAAACGATCCCTTTGGATATGGTGTTTCCCGTTCTGCATGGCAGACTTGGTGAGGATGGTGCCATACAAGGTTTGTTGGAGCTTTCAGGCATCCCTTATGTAGGCTGCGATGTCCAAAGTTCTGCTCTGTGTATGGACAAATCCCTTGCTTATATCGTTGCTAGAAACTCGGGAATTGCTACGCCAAATTTCTGGACTGTCACGGCGAAGGCGAATATTGATGCCCATCCACTTACTTATCCCGTTTTTGTAAAGCCGGCTCGTTCGGGTTCATCTTTCGGCGTCAGTAAGGTATGTGGAAAAGAAGAATTGCTCAGTGCGGTGGAAAGTGCAAGACAGTATGACTCTAAGGTGTTGATTGAAGAGGCTATCGTCGGCAGCGAGGTAGGATGTGCGATATTAGGGAACGATAATGATTTGATTGCAGGAGAGGTAGATCAAATTTGTCTATCTCATGGTTTTTTCAGAATTCATCAGGAGAATAAGCCTGAAAACGGCTCTGAAAACTCAACAGTAATTGTTCCTGCTGACATTTCGGAAGAGACACGCTTGCTCGTTCAGGAGACAGCAAAAGCTGTATGTCGTGCCTTGGGATGCAAGGGACTTTCTCGGGTGGATATGTTCCTGAAGGAAGATGGAAAAGTAATACTTAACGAGGTTAATACTTTGCCTGGTATGACCTCATACAGCCGTTATCCGAGAATGATGGCAGCTGCAGGCTTGCCGTTTGCTGAAATGATCGACCGGATTGTGTCGTTGACATTGAAAGGAGAAAGATAATGAAAAATGATTTTGTCTTTGTAGACGAGTTTGTATCCGGAATACGTTGGGATGCTAAATACGCCACATGGGATAATTTTACCGGCAAACCGGTGGACGGGTATGTAATAAATCGAATTGTCGGTACGAGAGCTTTGTGCGCAGGCTTGGAAAAAGCACGAGAAAAGGCCGCATCCTTTGGCTTTGGCTTGCTTCTTTGGGATGGTTATCGCCCTCAATGTGCCGTAGATTGTTTTCTGCGCTGGTCAAAACAGCCGGAAGATGGTCGTACGAAACTAAAACACTATCCAAATATTGATAAAACCGAGATGGTTGAAAAAGGATATGTGGCCGCTAAGTCGGGCCACAGTCGGGGCAGCACAATTGACTTAACGCTTTATTATTTAGCTACCGGTACACTTGTTCCAATGGGCGGTCACTTTGATCTGATGGATTCAGTCTCACATCATGGAGCAAAAGGAATCACGCAAACCGAAGCGAGAAACCGTCAATACCTTTGTTCTATTATGGAGGCTTGCGGTTTTATTTCATACGATTGCGAGTGGTGGCATTACACACTTAAACAGGAACCTTATCCAAACACTTATTTTGATTTTTCCATCACATAGTTGAGCTGGCCAAAGAAATTTTCAAAAGCGTTGAAAGTATTTAGTAAACATAATCTATATAAGAAGAGGTGCTTGTTACAATGGAAATGACAGTACGCAAAATCATCGCCGCGTGCGGCGGAAAATTGCTCTGCGGGGACCCGGATACGGTAGTGACTTCAGTGGTGATTGACAGCCGGGAAGTGACCGACGATTCCTTGTTTATACCCCTCAAAGGAGAAAAGACAGATGCCCACACCTTTCTGCACGCCGCATTCGCCTCGGGAGCAGCTGCGGCGCTGACGCAGGAGCATACGCAGATGGAGGCGGAAGAAGCCTGGATCGCGGTGGATTCGACTCAGCTGGCGCTCCAGCACATTGCCGCCGCCTATCGGAAGATATTTCCCATTCCTGTGGTTGGGATCACGGGTAGCGTTGGGAAGACGACTACGAAAGAAATGGTGGCGCTTACACTCTCTGCAAGATACAACGTGATGAAGACGAGGGGAAACCATAACAGTCAGATTGGACTGCCACTGATGATGTTCGAGTTTTCCAGGGAACACGAAGCGGCGGTGGTAGAGATGGGGATGAGCGATTTCGGCGAAATGGCCCGACTTGCACGGGTAGCTGAGCCGAAGTACGCCATCATTACCAACATCGGCATTGCTCACATCGGCCAGCTCAAAACGCAGGAGAACATCCTGCGGGAGAAGCTGCACATCACCGACGGGTTCACACAGGGTTCCGTTCTGTTTTTAAACGGGGACGATCCTATACTCGCCAGCCTCCGCGGAAAGACAACCTATGAGACCGTCTTTTACGGTACAGCGCCCTGGTGCGATTTCCGCGCGGAGGGGATTACGGTTCAAAAGGAAACCACTACTTTCCGCTGCATTGCTCCCAGGAAAGAAAGCGTCCATGTGACCCTGCCGATACTTGGAATACACCATGTTCTGGATGCGCTCGCCAGTCTTGCCGTAGCGGAGCGGCTGGGCGTGCCTCTGCACCGGGCAGCCGCCGCGCTCGGGGATTACCGCTCGCTCCCCATGCGCCAGCAGATTTACCATGTCAACGAGGTCACCATTATCGATGATTCCTATAACTCCAGTCCTGACGCGGCCAAAAGCAGCCTGAGTGTCCTTTCGGGGTTCAAGGATGGCCGCAGAGTAGCCGTGCTGGCGGATATGCTGGAATTAGGGGAGTATTCCCGGCAGGCGCATTTTGAAGTCGGCCTCTGCGCCGCGGAAAAGGGAGTGGATATTTTACTCACTATTGGTCCGGAGGCAAAAGTTGTGGCCCAGGGCGCCCGCTCTGTACGATCCGGGATCGACTGCCGCGTTTTTAGCAATAACCATCAGGCCGTAGCGGAGTTGAAATCCTTTCTGTCTCCAGGCGATGCGGTTCTGGTCAAAGGCTCCCGCGGCATGCATACGGACGAGGTCGTCCGCGCCCTGCTTTAGCTTCTCTATTCTCTGAAACTGATTTTCATATATGATTTGTAGATTTGCGATTTAATATCTCTTGAAAATTGAACCTTATTTCAAATTTATTTAACCTATAGAAAGAAAAATGGATAAAGGAATGCTAAGAGAAGATTTAACATTCCTTTATCGAATATTTTTATGTTAGAATACAAAAGGAGAAGACAACCTCATGTATTACTCATCCAAGTTTGATAGGAGAAACTATAAATATGTATTAACTTTAATCCAGTCCAGTAATAATTTTTCTACCTTTTAAAATTAAATTTTCATAATTGTTTATGTAAGGGAAATTTTCTCTTTTAGCTGCAGCTATAAGTGCTCTTGTAGAATAATTAACTCTTTTTATATAAAAAGAAATTTCAGAGGAGTTTATATTTATAATTCCATAGGAAACGCTGCTTTTTCCATCATAGGGGCATCCCAAACTGCCAGGGTTAAATATAATTTTTTTGCCTAACCTCCTCGCAAAGGGAAGGTGGGAATGTCCACACATAATAATATCTTCATCTATAGGCTGTACTATTTCTTTAATTATAAAAGTCATTATAAAACCTGATAATACAGCCTTTAATATCAGAGGAAGTATTATTTTCCTCAATATAAAAAAAGAATTTCCACCAAAAATAGTACCAGCTTCTTCTAAGGAGGAATTAATTTGGACATAGGAATTTGATACATATTGAATTACAGTACCACTAGAAGGATAGACTAGGTCAACGGGTTCGCCTTTTGCTTTTGCAGCGTAGGTCATGTAATCTACTCCAGCTAGAACAATGCTTTTTTCTCCAGTTATAACGGGATTTAGAGCTTCGTTATTTGCTCTGCCATTTGTGCTCCATTTTTCTTTACAGCATTGAAATAATCCCATCCTTTGTCTCCATTCATATTAATATATCCACTGATAAAGTCAAGACAGGAGCCGGATAAAGATGGATCTGATATATTAATTTATTATATTGTGGAGAAGTAAGATCACTCCAATCCTTAGGTGGAGTTTTAACCAGTTTTGTATTGTATATTATAGCAAGAGCAGAGCTGTTGTATGAAAAATAATTATTATCCTTATCTTGCCAATTATCAAATAGTTTATCTGCATTTTTAGCGTTAGGATATGCCTGAGTCATACCGTCACTTTTAAGACCTATAGCTGAAGAAAGAGAGGCAAGATGCTATATCTGCTTTAGGATTATCTTTTTCTGCTTTCATCCTGCTTAATACTTTTCCATTAGTGCTGCTGAATACTTCAACCTTTATTCCAGTTTCTTTCTCAAAACCAGCAGTTATTTCTTTAATCAGATTATCAGGACCTGCACTGTAGGCTACTAATTTCTTTGAACTGCTTGTATTGGATGCATTGGCTGTATTAGCTGTATTGGCACTTGAACTGCACCCTGAAGAAAAGCTTCCTGCAAGACAAACTAAAATTAGAGAGCAAAAGATTTTTTTATTTAATTTGAACATTTTTGTTACCTCCTAAAATATGAATATCTGAATTTTTTATGTAAAGTTTAAATTCTTCTCCAAGTTTTACTTTTTGATTTGTATATATCTTCCATAGTACTCCTTTAGGCATTTTAATCACAATCTCATAACAATTGCCCATATATGAGATATGTTCTACAGTACCTTTGTACTCAATGCTGTTTTCAGATTTTGTAAGACTTATATCTTCAGGTCTTATAAAGCCTTCATCTAATATATTTATCTTTCCAATAAATTCAGCCACAAATTTATTTTCACAATTATTATATATGGCTTCAGGTTCAGCACCTTGAAGAATGTTTCCCTTATTCATTATGATTATTTTATTAGACATAGACATAGCTTCTATTTGATCATGAGTTACATATAACACTGTTATATTGACTTCTTTAACTAAATTAACCAATTCAAATCTCATTTTCTCTCTTAAATTAGAGTCTAAGGTACTCAAGGGTTCATCAAATAAAACCACATTTGGATTATTAACTATAGCCCTGGCAAAGGCAACTCTTTGCTGTTGACCTCCTGTACAGCTATTCCATCTTCCAAGATAATTCAGATGATTTTAAATCATGAATTGGATGCTGGGATAATTTGTTCCACAGGCATAGATAATTTAAATATTGTGTATAAAAAAATATATCAGGATGAGCTTGGCGTTGTGTTTTCACCTGAAAGTTCTTTACCAAAGGAAGGGGACTTAACAGAAGAATTATTATTGGGACAGACCTTTGTGCATTACAGCAAAGATTCATCCACAAGGCAATTGGTAGAAAGATGGCTTAAAAAGAGAAAAATGCATTTTAATTCAATAGTTCAACTGGATTCTTTAGAGGCAATAAAACGTACGCTTATTTCTACAAACTGGATTTCTATAATATCAAAAAAAGCAGTTGAGAAGGAAATAAAAAGTGGTGAGCTTATTTATAAAGCTTTGCCTGTAGAGAATATAGAGCGTGACATCTACCTTATATACAACAAAGACAGGTGGATTTCTCCCATGATGAAAAAATTTTTTCAGATAGCTGCTGATAGTCAGTGGATTAAGTAGAGAACTTATCCAAGTAAGATTGATTTAGTGGTTTAAAATAAAGCATTTTAAATATGGTCTCATGTCAAATATTTTTTCTGTATTTGTAAAAGAAAACTTGCCGCCAGTATAAACTTGAGACAGCTTTGTCATAGTGTAAAAATAATTGACGACTGATTGGTATATGAATCAATATCCATGATAATTATTTTGGAGAAAGAGTTCGTTGGTATGATATAATTACTATAAAACTAATTGCTTTTCAGGGAAGTATAGTGAAAGAAAATATCAGGCTTTCAGTATATGATGAGTGTAGATGGGTAAGTATATAAGAATTAAAGAATTTTAATTCTGTACGTACAAGTATATAGTTGATGAAGGATAAAATTAATGGAGGAATAATATAATGGAAGTAACAGATTTTAAAGCCATACAAAAATGGGCTAAGCTACCTAAGAATATACAAGAACTTATAGTAAAAAATGTTTTTTGCTCTAATTGTGGAATGACTACCATAGTTAAATATACTTTACATAATGATAAATTTGGTATTGTACTTAAAGGAAAGTGCAAAAAGTGTGGTCATAATGTAGCTAGGGTTGTTGAAGATGAATAAAAGTATAAATGAGGCTTTTATAATATACATATTGAGTAAATACAAAAGGGTGATACATATGAAGAATAAGCAAAGACTATTCTTTCAAAGGATCTTCAAATCTTTCCAATGCTGCTTTAACTGGATTAGAATGGAATATAAACAGAGTTCTTAGTATCAGGTGGAGTTTTTGTTCAACCTGATGCTTAGAAATCGTTATCCAGTACCAATAGAATTAAAAGGAAGTATTCCCACAATTGAAGAATTAGAGAAATAATTGGAAGAGTGAAAATTTGTTGTTAATAATCACTTTAAAAAGAAAGTTTTTTGATATAAAATTAAATTAAAATTTAAATAGGAGATAGTACATATAAGTATGAGTAAGAAGAAAAAAACTAAAAAACACAAAAATAATAAGGTTGAAATATGGTCACAGGAACAATACGAAGAGTATTTAAAAGAGCTATATGGAATGGAGTTTATAGCTGGTTTTACTGAAAACGGGGTACCTTATGGTTTATTTAAAGAAGATAGAGAAAAATATACAGTGGAAAAGTCGGATAATTATGGTGTTCCTAATGATGAATTACCATTCTAAATCAAGGGAAATGTAAAAATGGGAAAAGTTAAAATAGAAGATGTATTACAAGCAATAGAATTAGCTAATGATGAGGGAAAATATTATTATAATAAGAGTACAGGTAAAATTATTTATATAGATGATGAAGTAAGAAGAATGGCTGAGGATTATGATGAAGATGATTTAGATAAGCTGCTAGAATGGCAGCGAGATGATGTTGAAGCTGCCATTGACGTGGAAGAAAATAGGAATAACTATATTTCATTACCATCCAAGTTTGATATTAATGAGTATGATATTATGGTTCAATTTTGTTATTCCTTAGATAATGATAAAACGTCCAATAAACTATTAAATGCATTAAGTGGAAAGGGAGCTTTTATGAGATTTAAGGATGCAGTCATAAGATTTAATGTAGAAAAGAAATGGTACAAATTTGAGGATGATAAATTCAAAAAAATTGCATCAGATTGGTGTAGTGATAATGGATTAGAAGTTAATAAATAAATTGAAAGTTCTAAAATTCAGATGGGGTAAAAGGATCCCCACCTGAATTAAGAACTTGCTTCAATAATTTCTAATAATAGGTGGGGAAAATAAAGATATGACAATAGAATTGGAAAAATACTACAATAAATTTTGTGAGGATAAAAGATTAACGAGAAAATATGGACAAGTTGAATATATCACTTCTATGAAGTATATTTATAAATATCTAGAAAATAATGGGAACCAAAAAATCTTAGATGTTGGTGCAGGGACAGGGAGATATTCTGTACAATTAGCAAATGAAGGATATGATGTTACTGCAATTGAACTAGTGAAGCACAATCTAGGTATTTTGAAATCAAAAGGAAGTACAGTAAAAGCAATGCAGGGAACAGCATTAGATTTATCAAGATTTTCAGAAAATACTTTTGACATGACTTTGGTGTTTGGACCAATGTATCACTTATATAAATTTGAGGATAAAGTAAAAGCACTGCAAGAGGCAAAAAGAGTAACAAAAGCCAACGGTGTTATCTTAGTAGCATATTGTATGAATGAATATAGTGTAATAACATATGGTTTTAAGGAAAATAATATTTGTGTATGTATTGATAATGGGAAGCTTAATGATGATTTTCATATTATATCGGAACCAAAAGATTTATATGATTATGTAAGGATTGAAGATATTAATAAGTTAAATGAGGAGGTAAGACTGCAAAGAATAAAAATAATTGCAGCAGATGGGCCGGCTAATTATATGAGAACTGTTTTGAATGCTATGGATGAAGATACATTTCAACTTTTTCTTGATTATCATTTTTCTACATGTGAAAGACCAGATTTGCTGGGAGCAAGTGCACATACGTTAGATATCTTAAGAAAGGAATAAGGAAAATGTTTATAAAGGGGTTATTTAATGAAATACTATTTAGCACCAATGGAAGGAATTACAGGATACATATATAGAAATACTTATGAAAAATTTTTTCATAATATTGATAAATACTTCACACCTTTTATTGTTTCAAATAAAAGTACAAGTCTTAAAACTAAAGAATTAAGGGATGTCTTACCTGAAAATAATAAAGGGATGAATATAGTTCCTCAAATACTTACTAATGATTCAGAAGGTTTTATTAATACTTCTAGAAAATTGCAACAATTAGGTTATAATGAGGTTAATTTAAATTTAGGATGTCCTTCTGGAACGGTTGTTTCAAAAAATAGAGGTTCAGGGTTTTTAGCCAAAAGGGAAGAGCTTGATATATTTTTAGATGAAATATTTAAAATAGATGATATGAAAATTTCTATTAAAACTAGAATAGGAAAAGATAGTCCAGAAGAATTTTATGAGCTAATAAAAATTTACAATAAATATCCTCTAGAAGAATTAATTATACATCCAAGAATACAAAAAGATTTTTATGGGAATAAGCCTAATTTACAGGTATTTGAAGATGCATTATTTTTAAGCATTAATCCAGTTTGTTATAATGGGGATATTTTCACCGTTGGTGATCATAATAAATTAATGAAAGCTTTTCCAGAAGTAAATACAGTAATGCTAGGAAGGGGGATACTAGCCAATCCAGGGTTAGTGAATGAGATTAAAAATAACACTTTTTTAGATAAAATAGTATTAAAAGATTTCCATGATGAAATTTTTAATAAATATATAGAATTATTTAATGAAAATAGAAATGCAATATTAAGAATGAAAGAACTATGGGGATATATGATTCACATATTTTCAGATAATAAAAAATATGCTAAAAAAATAAAGAAGTCACAAAATTTAAGTGATTATAATAAAGCTGTCTTAAGTTTATTTATGGAGCAGTAAATATAATCCTATTACTCATAATGAATAAATTTGAAAAAGGTGGCAACTATATTTCTATATCAAAAACAAAATCAAAAATGTTAAAGCAAAAAATTACAAATCCAGTAGGTAATTTCATAGCACATTTTTTTGCATATATTTTATTTGTAATTTATACTGTACCAATTTTACTAGTGATTGTTTATTCCTTGTCAAATTCTAGCAGTATTAAAAGTGCTGCCTTATTTTTTAAGAGTTTGACTTTAGAAAATTATAAAGCATTGTTTATTGATGTGAATGCATTCAAACCTTATTTAATAAGTATTACTTATTCTTTACTTGCAGCTATTATTGTGGCAATAATTTCTATATTAGTATCAAGAATCATACACAAATCAAAAGGGAAATTTGCTGCTATGCTAGAATATAGTATGCTTATTCCATGGCTGCTTCCAAGTACATTAATAGCGCTTGACTTATGACATGCCAAGAATTTTAGTGGGTAATAAGGTGTTAATAGGTACTGTAGGTATACTTTTGTTAGCATATGTTATTGTAAAAATACCTTTTTCATAAGCTGATGAATTTTTATTAAAAGCCTTATTTTACACCTGTTTCCAGATCTTTTAGGTAGGGTAGTTCTCGTTTCAAGTCAGCACGTACACTTTTTTGCCAAAAGTATTCTCCAATAAACAACACTTTATGAATCCATTTCTTATGAAGCAGTGTATGAAACAATCTTTTTGCAGAATATATTCTATCAATAGCACGAATAATTTCTTTCTGTAAATTATAGGGCGTAATGTTTTGCGGGTAATGCACCACATTTCCATTGTATTTGGCCCAGTTTTTATGCAGCAGTCGGTCCTTATTGGCCTCGTATACTGGTGTCCCTGGAACAAAATACATCGATTGAATTAGTATGCCATGGATATTGTGTTCCAGTACAAAATCGGCAAGTCTGTCACCTACACCTTTTGTATGGTTGTCAGCACCTACAATAAGAAGTCCTCGAACATTCAACCCATGTTTTTGGATGTTTTGTACAGAATGTACTATTTATGTATAACTGCTCTTTTTGTGATATTCTTTAAAAGACGTGTCTTCCAAAAACTCAATTCCCATGGCAACCTCAATAAATCCAGCTTTTTTTAATAAGTCCAACATTTCATCATCAAAACCAACTTCATATCTTGCCTGTATTGTAAAATAATATTTAATGCCAGATTCTATAATGGCATTCAGCACCGATACAGCCCAATCTCTATCTGCAAAAAAGTTGTCATCGGAAAGCCAAAGAACTCGGCTCATGCGTGGGATAATATTATGTTCATGAAATGCGCTTGACTGTTTAATATCCTCTATAACATTATTTGGTGTTCTGGTTCGCACCTTTCTTCCAAAATGACGCACTACTGCACAGTAATCGCAGTTATGGGGGCATCCTCTTGAGGCCATAAAGTGTTGTGCCATGCCATTTTATTATAGCGATAAAGCAAATACCGATTGGGGATAATGTTGATGTTTTCTGGTGGTTTTCTATTTCCTGTAAAAATCAACTTATTATTTCTTTGGTAAGCTATGCCGAGAAAATTAATAGGGGCTTCTTTCTGAATTGAATCAATAAATTCCAAAATGGATTCGTCTCCTTCATCAAGGAGAACATAGTCGCAATAATTTACTGCTTCAGGATAATTCATGGAAGCATGCAGCCCACCCATGACTACAATGACATTGGAATTGTTTTTTATAAAACGGGTAAGCTCATATTCTCTTATTGCGCTGAATGTAAAAATACCAATAAAAACGATATCTGCATCCAGTACATCATCCAATTTGACAGTGGAGATTGATTCGCTGTACATAAAGGTATCATCTACAACCTCTTTTACAATTGTTGTAAGAGTTAACAAACCTAATTTTAGAAATTACTTTAAGCAAAAACTTACTTTGAGTGGTTAATTTTATCTTCCTTTTGTCTTATTTAAAGTCATTGTTTATAATATTTTTATAAAATGAAAAATGTTGTTATTATGGAGAAAATAAAATATAGAAAAGAAAGGTTATGGTATATAAATAAAACAGTTGAGAATGGCTGGTCAAGAAATGTTCTAGTTCATCAGATAATAACTAAATTAGAAAAAAATATACGTTTTATATTATATATATATATGGCTATAATCAAATATTATTCGTTTATAAATGAATAATATTTGATTATTCGTTTTTTGGGATATATAATAGAAGTAATGAAGAATTGGAGGTGCTAAATATGTTCTTTTTCTTTTTTACTACTCCATATATAGCTATAATAGGGGATATAAAAAAATCAAAAAAAATAGTAGATAGGTATTATGTACAAGAAAAATTGAGAAAAGTTTTAAATGAGATTAATCAGTTTTATGAAAATGATATTTCATCAAAATTTATGATAACCTTAGGAGATGAATTTCAGGGATTATTATGCAATGGAGCCAATGTAATGAATATTATTTTAGAGATTGAAAGAAAAATGTATCCTGTAAAAATAAGATTTGGTATAGGTGTTGGTGATATAACCACACATATTAATAAGGAGATGCCATTAGGAGCTGATGGTCCAGGATATTATAAGGCGAGGGCTGCAATAGAATATTTAAAAAAAAATGAGAAAAGAAAGCAAACTAACTCAGCTGATATCAGAATAGAAGTGGATGATGACAATCAATCAACTACATTAATGATTAATACAATATTGTCATTAATTAGTGCTATAAAAGAAGATTGGAGCGACAGACAACGAGAGATAATATGGGACATGTTGGAACATAAGGATAGTCAAACTAATGTTGCTAAAAGGCTAAATATTAAACAACCATCTGTTCAGAAAAGTCTTGCAAATGGAAAATATTATGCCTATAAAGAGGCGGTTGAAACTATTGAAAAAGCATTAGAAGAGATAAGGAGATAATATATGTTTAAAGAATACTTAATTTTATTGTTATTGGCACATATAGTCGGTGATTTTTATATTCAGACAAATAATATAGCTAATAAAAAAGAAGAAAGCATAAAATGGGTTTTGATTCATTCCTTTTATTATTGGATTACTTTCCTGGTAATATCGGTTCCTGTTCTTTCGTGGAAAATAGCTTATGGGGTAACAATAGCAGCTACATTACATGCATTGATTGATGTAATGAAATACTTTTATATTAATAATATCATTAAAACGGAAAATACAATAAATATGATTAAAGATAGAAATATATTTTTTGGAGACCAATTATTGCATTTTATATGTTTAGTTCTAATTTCATATATATTTGTGCTAAAAAATGATTCCATAAGCCTTTGCAGTATATTTTTTCGATTTTTTAATATTACTGGAATACCTAAGATGACTATGGTTTCATGGGGACTTGCCTTATTAATAATACATAAGCCTTCGAATATAGCTATTTCAAAGTTGTTAGCTAAATATAAACCAGAAATTAGTGAAGATGAAAAGATAAAAGATAATAATGCAGGAAGATTTATTGGTACAGTAGAAAGAATTATTATTTTGATATTTATATCAATAGGACAATATTCTGCAATAGGATTGGTATTAACGGCTAAATCCATAGCAAGGTATGACAGAATATCTAAAGAGAAAGACTTTGCTGAGTATTATTTGCTGGGTACCCTTATTAGTACATTTATAGTTATTGTGGTTTCATTGGTAATAAGATAATGAGAGGGAGTTGGTATAGATTTTAAAGAACATGATGATTTTTTTATATTTAGATGTATTCTGTACGATATTCTAATATGGTGCTTTCAGAGAGAGTTTATTAAGTGATTTGTGGAAAGAAAATATAATTAATGGGGATATTCTCACTGTTGACGATCATAATAAATTATAGCTGAATTTATCTAAAGTAAAAACGTTAGTATGAGAATATAAAATCTTTTATTACTAGAAAAGCAAGGGAGTGAGTTTGTGGCATTAATAACATTTGAGGACATAAAAAATAATAAGGAGTTTAAAACTTATATAGAAGCAGGTGATAAACATCTAGGTATAAAAGGATTTACTAAACATGATTTTGGTCATGTAACAAAGGTGGCAGAAACAGCAGCGGATATATTAAAAAACTTAGGTTATAGTAAAAGAGAAATAGAACTTGCTAAAATTGCATCATATATCCATGACATTGGTAATATGGTAAGTAGACAAGAACATGCACAAACAGGAGCGTGTATTTCCTTTAATATTTTAGCTAGACTTGGTATGGAACCAGAAGAAATAGCTATTATAGTATCTTCTATTGGAAACCATGATGAAGGAGAAGGATGTCCTGTAAATCCAGTTTCAGCAGCATTAATATTAGGTGATAAAACTGATGTAAGAAGGTCAAGAGTAAGAAATACGGATTTTGCAACCTTTGACATACATGATAGAGTAAATTATGCTGTAGAAGAAGGAAATGTAAAGGTAGATAGTATAAATAGAAACATTGATTTGGTGTTAACAATAGATACTTCTATATGTCCTTTAATGGATTATTTTGAAATATTCCTTAGTCGTATGCTACTTTGTAGAAAAGCAGCAGATTTTTTAAATAGTAAATTTAATTTAATAATTAATGGAACAAAAATGTTATAAATTACATACTTATTTCATTAAAAAGATAAAAAGAGTAAATGACTACTTACCGAGAATCAATAGAAATCTATCGTATTCAATCTATGTAAAAAGGAGCTTATTTAATCATGGAATGGAGGTTATAGCTGGCTTTACTGAAAACGGAGTACCTTATGGTTTGCTTAAAGAAGATAGAGAAAAATATATAGTAAGAAAATTAAATAATTATGGTGTTTCTGATGATGAATTACAACTCTAAATCAAAGGGGAATATAAAAATGGGAAAAGTTAAAATAGAAGATGCATTACAAGCAATAGAATTAGCTAATGATGAGGGAAACTATTATTATAATAAGGTTACAGGTAAAATTATTTATATAGATGATGAAGTAAGAAGAGTGGCTGAGGATTATGATGAAGATGATTTAGAGGAGCTGTTAGAATGGCAGCGAGATGATATTGGAAAATAGAAGTTTTTTTATATACTATTAATAACTATAATGAAGAATTTATAAATATTAAAATTAAAGCTTATAATCTTATAGGTTTTAATTTTATATTAGGATGTGTCTGAAAACTACAATTTGCAAATAGTCAAAGTTTTAGATAAAATATAAGAAAAAAACTTGAAGATAATTATTATGGCACAAAAACGTTATGAAATATCTGATGAACAATGGTCTCAAATAGAGAATTTATTCCCAGTTGCAAAAACAGGACGCCTACCAATAGATAACCGTATTATGTTTAATGCAATCTTATGGATTGCAAGAAGCGGAGCTCCATGGAGAGATTTACCTGAACATTTTGGTTCATGGAAAACTGTATACAGCCGTTTTTGCAAGTGGCGTGATGACGGTACTTTATTAACTATTTTCCAGCATTTAAGCAAAGATGCGGATTATGAAAACTTAAGTATTGACTCCACTTCTATTAAAGCTCACCAGCATAGTGCTGGTGCTAAAAAGGGGCGATAAATCGCGAAACTAATCAGCATATTGGGCTGAGTCGTGGTGGTCATACTACAAAAATTCATACCATAGTTGATGCTCTTGGCAACCCTGTTTATTTTCAACTTTCAGCTGGAAATTTCAATGACAGCACATTGGCAACAGATGTATTATCCCATGTTGATATAAACGGCAGCAATATATTAGGTGATAAAGCATATGGGACAATGGAAATAAGGAAATATATAACTTCTAAAGAAGCTTCATATACTATTCCACCTAAATCAAATACCAATAATCCATGGCATTGTGATTGGTGGATTTATGAAGAACGTCATCTAGTAGAATGTTTTTTTAATAAAATCAAGCATTTTCCCAGGATTGCAACCCGATACGATAAACTTGCTAATTCTTTTTTAGCCTTTATTTATATTGCTGCTATTTTTGTTTTGTCTAAATAAAATTAATGCTTATATTGTTTTCAGACACGACCTAATAAAATACGGCTTAATATAAGGTTGAAACATCGCCAAAGAATTAAATAGAATGGCATTGTAGTTATTAAACTATGGTGCTTATTTTTTAAATACATGTTGCAAATTAACGTGTTAATTTGCATTGATATTTTGTTATACACAGCTTATAATGTATGAATCATAATTTTTCGCAAAGGGACTTTAAAACTGTCGAAAATGAGCTTATATATGCTTTTGAAAGTTTAAAGAGTAATACACCAAATAGTTTTGTTGGCATTGATGATTGTAAAAATAGATATGTAGCAGTAAAAATAACAGAAGATGATTTTGAAATTGCTATTTTTAAGAATATAGAGGAAGTATGTTCAAAATATATTTATAGTAATGTAATTATAATAGACATGCCTATGGGGCTTCCTGAAAATACACATGATATAAGACCAGAAACTGAAGGAAGAAAAATATTATCTTCAAGGGCATCCTGTATATTTACAGTACCATGTAGGCAAGCAGTTTATGAAAAGACAGAAGAAATTAAAGAATTAGTATATTCAGATGTTAAGTTAAAAGGTATTAAGGATGATGTTATAGATGCTACATGTCTTGCAGTAACAGGAATGATTGGATATAAAAAAGGATTTAAGACTATACCAGAAAATCCAATGAAAGATAGCAAAGGAATACTTATGCAGATGGCTTATGCTATTTTTTAACTAATTATTATAGTTAGTAGTAAAGTCTAGGATGTATTAATAATGACATATATTATAAAGAGTTTTGGAAATTACTAATGGATAAGACTAAATTTATGTTTGTAAACGAAAATTGGATAATATTTACGAATATTAGACTGAAAAATGTGGGAGGTCTTTAAAGTTATGAAGAAAAAGTTAAAATGTGTTCAATGTGATTCGGAAAATGTTGAGGTGATAGAAGTGGATGATGGAATATGGATTGAGGAAGATGTTGTATGTCAACAATGTGAAAGTCATATGATATTTGATGGTGAGGAATATATTTTACATATAACAGATCGTGATGAATGGATAGATTTATTTCAAGAGACATTAGAATTACCTTTTGATGCAGTGGTATGTGAATATCAAGAGAGTTCTTCCATACAATATGGGGATAAGGTTAAAGTAGATAGATTATTAGATGAGGATGATTTATATGGGGTTATTGTTTCAATTAGAAAAGGAAGAAAAAAGTATTCATTTCCAATTGTAGATTTGAATCCAAATAATGTATCAGGAAAAATTAAAAATTTATTTAATGCTTATCAATATTGGTTTTCAAATGAGAGGTAAATAGGTTAGGGTAACTGTGACCTGGTAGAAATAATAATATAGACCATAAGTGGATTATGAAATTTCTAGCGAGAAGCTAACTTCCAGTCATCTGCTAGGGGGAGTGACCTCGTAGCATTTACTGATAAAATAAAAATAAGAAAGAATATATATTTTGTATAAGAACGTATGTTTTGGTAAATTCTTATAATAGAGAAAACCGTATTAAGGAAGGTGTTCTCCATGAAATGGGGGAAGTAAGAAAAACATAATACAATGGAGCTATGGAGTTTGGATTTCTGGCTTCTTTGGTAGTGGTAAGTCTCACTTTTTAATGATACAATAATAAGCCTAGTTTAGCGGATAGTGAGTAGTTGATATAGTAGAAAGGGTAGGATAATATGGAACTCATAAATGTATATATATGTGAAATTAATAAAGCACTTATTGATTTGGGAGCCATTGAAATGGATGAAGTGTTAAAGAAAATAATTCCTAGTAATATTTCTGAAATCAATATAAATATTGATAATAATAATCTAAGGGTTTTTAAAATTGATAGAAGTGAAAACATAATAACTGGTAGAGGAATCAAAGGATTTTTTAAGAATATAAAAACCACAAAAGCTATAGTTACATATGACGAAGAAAAGAATGAACTTTTACTAAAAAATGTTAGAGAAATTAGTTCAAAGGATGAAGTTTTTGATTTAGTAAAAAATTCTTCAAAAGCATATGAAATAATAAAGGATTTAACAGAGTTTAAGTTTGGAGAAGAAAAATGGATTCAAATATATGAATTTACAAAAGACTTTGCTACTATTCCTGATTTTGATAAACTACTATCACAAAATCATTTAAGAGAAATGAATTTATTTGAGTACCAAATAAGAACAGTTAAAGAAGTGCTTAAAAAATTCAGAGGAAGAGCATTGCTCTGTGATGAAGTTGGACTTGGAAAAACCATAGAAGCCTGTACTGTTATGATGGAATACATAATTAGGGGGCTGGCAAGAAAAATACTTATACTTGTTCCTCCATCACTAGTTGAACAATGGAGTAATGAACTTAAAAGAAAATTTAATCAAGATTTTATAACAAGTGATGATCCTAAATTTAAACAGATGGGAGACAAAGCATGGGAATACTATCCTAAGGTTGTTTCTTCAATAAATTTAGCCAAAGGAAAACAAAACAGAGATGATATTTTAAAAATACATTATGATATGATAATTGTTGATGAAGCTCATCATTTAAAAAATAGAAAAACTGTTGCTTGGGATTTTGTAAATAAATTAAATAAAAATTCTATACTTCTTTTAACAGCTACCCCTATTCAAAATAATCTTGAAGAACTATACAATCTAATAACTTTGTTGAAACCAGGACAACTAAATACATATTCTGAATTTAAGAAGAATTTTGTAAAATCAGGAGAGTTAATGGAACCTAAAAATGTTGAAAAACTAAGGACTCTTATAGCTGATGTTATGATTAGAAATAAAAGAAGTGATGTTGATATAAAATTTACTAAAAGGCATGCTAAAACTATAGAAGTAAAACTATCTTCTGTAGAGAAACAGTTCTATGATTTAATAAGTAAGTTTGTAAAGGACAATTATAATGATGGCAAAAAAGAGATATCTCAATTTACTCTTAAAATAATGCAGGCAGAATTGGGAAGCAGTGTATATGCTGTTATTCCAACTCTTGAAAAATTGAGTTCTAGTGAATCTATTTCAACTGAAAATAGAAAAAATATAGAAAGTTTCATAGAAATTGCAAAAGAAATTGGAAATAAAAGATATGAGGAAAATACTAAGGGTAAAACTTTTTTGAAAATAATAAATGATTTCAATGATAAGATTATAGTATTCACAAAGTATAAACCTACAATTGAATTTCTAGAAAAATTGTTAAAGCAAAATAATTATAAAGTTGCAGTTTTTCATGGTGGAATGACAAGAAAAGAAAAAGAAACTCAGATTAATTATTTTAAAAAAGAAGCACAAGTTCTTATAAGTACTGAAGCAGGAGGAGAAGGAAGAAATCTTCAATTTTGCAATGCAATGATAAATTATGATCTTCCATGGAATCCTATGGCTATTGAACAAAGAATAGGAAGAATACACAGAGTTGGACAAGAAAGAGATGTTCATATTTTTAATTTAGGAGCTAAGGATACTATAGAATCCTATATACTGGAACTTCTTGATAAGAAGATAAATATGTTTGAGCTTGTAGTTGGAGAAGTAGATATGATACTTGGAGATTTAGATGAAGAGGAACAGAGTTTTGATGATTTAATAATGAATATATGGACTAATTCTGAAAATGAAAATGAATTAAAAAATAAAATTGATGAACTTGGAAATAAACTTTTAGATATGAAGAATCAATATGTAAAAATCAAAAATGTAGATGAAGAAATATTTGGTAATTTATTCAAAGCGAGGGAAGAATAATGTCAGATTTACAAAAGTTCGTTATTAAATTTTTTAATACACTTGGGGCTATAGTTGATGAAGTTGATTATGCCCTTATGGATGTTCTTGTAGATGATGAATTCAAGAATATTTTTGGAAAAACTGAACTTAAATTATGTTTTGACTATGAAGTTTATCTTGAAAATCCACAATATGAACTTGTCACATTTGGTAGTTTTATTTTAGATAAAATCATTGATTTGAGTTTTAAATTTTCGAATACCTGTATAAGATATGCAATAGTTGATAACTTGAATGTGATGGAACCTGAAAAGAAAATAAAGAAGTTTTTGAAACTTGATAGAACTGATGTAGAAATCATAGAAGAAAGCAAGGTTATGAATTATTTTGTAAAATATAGCTTTAAGGTGAGCTATATTTCTGATAACACAATAGAAGAGTTTGAAGATGTGGTAATAGATATGAACACTCTTTGTATTTCAAATGAGTTTTGTGAAAATATGGATGCTGTATTTTATGAATCTAAACAACAATATAGTTATCCACTAGATTGTAATGTGGATTTTTTAGAAGGATTAAAGCAAGCATTAAAAGAGGTAAAAAGTATTAAAGAATTTAAGATGGATAAATTCAGTAGTAAATTAGTTATAAATAGAGAAAGTCAACGAATTATCCTTTACTACGACTCATTGAAACTTGAAGCTGAAAAGAGAATGAAGAGAAAGAATCTAAGCGAAGAAAAGATTAATGATTACAGACATAAGATAGAAATATATAATATTGAAAAGCAAAGGCAGCTAAATGAAATCACGGAAAAGTACAGTATAAAGTCTTATATATTTCTTGAAAATGTTGTGGTTTATGAAGTTCCAATGATAGTTTTTAAGTATAAACTAACAGGCAGAAATAAAGCTGGTGAAGAGTTTAAATGCCTTTATAATACTATATTGAAAGACTTTAAAGAAATATTATAACTATATATATTTTATAATTCAATGTTTATGAGTATAAATGGAAGAGTAATCAGCTTAATTGAATAGTAAGTTTAAAAAATCAAAAAATGGTATAAACTTGAAGACAATAGTATTATTCAAACCTATTTGGCTAAAAAAGTATATCGTTTTATCTATGTTCATTGCGAAAGTGGGATTAAACAGCCAAATGAAATACTTTCTGAAATACAGATATGATTACGGAGATAATTGGAGAATTTGTGGTAGATAAATATTAATAAAGTTTATTTTAAATGGATTACTCAGCACTGCATAGAAAATTTATTTTTTAACACAGTGCTGTTGTTATGGAGAAAATTATTTTGCTCATATTTATGACAATATACCAAATAAAACAAAGGTAATAATTAATTAATATGAAAATAGTCCACTGATTTACAGATAAAATATATAACAGTTAGTAATAATAGCATTATAAGATTTAACAAGTTTATAAAAAAATTAAATTGTGATAAAATATGTAGAATGTATAATAATATTAAATAATTATATTAAATAATTATATTACAACAGGTGAATAATATGGAGATAAACAATAAACTGATAAAACAATTGGATGAGGTAAGATATTTAACTGCAGAAAATGCCTGGAGGTATAGGTGCATACTTAGATATTTTTACCTTCAATACGAAAAAATGAAATATAGAATGTATAAAGAAGAGATATTTGAAGAACTGAAAGAGCATGGTGAATTTTCAGATTATACTATGGAGGCCTGTCGCCAGGATTTAGATGTGCTTATATCCTGGAAGAACCTTACTGCAATTCAGGATACTTCAAAGGTGGCTACGGTAGAAGAATTTAAAAACAAACAGTTTAGATATGAACTTTCAGAATATACTGTGGAAATTGAACGATTGACCATTAAACTGGAGAATTTGTTTGTTGAAAGTGCTTCTTTGGAGCCCTCACTTTTAGAGAGAATAAAAGAAGAAATAAAAAGACTTCCTCAGATGGCAGTAGAAAATGAAAAGGAAGTTGGTACTTGGTGGAGTTCTCTCAATAGTGATTTTAAAAGGCTTAATCAAAATTATCAGGATTATATAAGGGATCTATACAGTCTTAAAGCTGATGAACTTATGAAAACCAGGGAATTTTTGATATTCAAGGATAAGTTTATTGATTATCTTAGAGATTTTATAAAGGGACTTCAATATAATTCCAATGCTATTGAGTATTTTTTGAAACAGGTTGATAAAAGTGATGTGGAGACAGTACTGGAAAAGGTATTTATATATGAAAAGTCCATACCAAGAATTGATATGGAAATACAGGATAGTGCCATAAAAGAAAATATTTTTGGAAGATGGGAAAATTTAAGCAGCTGGTTTTTAGGCAGCAGTGGCACTGAAAGTGAAGCATCAAAATTATTGGATATTACAAATGAAATTATCAGAAAAATTACACGATTTGCCTCTCAGATAGCAGAGAGCAGAAATAGTGCTGCCAACAGAAAAGAAGAGTATAAAAAACTCTGCAGTATGTTTTTAAAATGTAATAATATTGAAGAGGCTCACAAGCTCTCGGCTCTTAGCTTTGGCATTTTTAATATGAGACATATTAAAGGTAATGTGAACCGCAGTACTGAAAGTATAAACAGCGGTATTTTTGAAGAGGCACCCTATGTTCAAAGGGTGAAGCCAAGGGTCAGAACCTATAGGGAAAAGGCTGCCAGAAATCCAATTAAAAGCAATGCAGATAGAAAAGCTTCTATGCTGGAAAAAGTAATAAAACAGAGAAAGGAAGAAAGGAATATTATGGATAGTTATATAGTAGATAACTGCATAGAATTTTCAAAACTTCCAGAAATAGAACCTCATGTTAGAACTACACTTTTAAGGTGGCTCAGCAAGGGAATTAACAGTACTGATAGCAGAGGAAAAACAGAAGATGGCAGGGTATATACTGTGAAAATACCAGAAAACAGAGAAGATAAATGTACACTCAATTGTAAGGATGGAACCTTTGTAATGCCGGCTTATGTTATAAGATTTGAAAGGCAGGGAGCATAGATGAAGGAACTGGAAACACTGCTTGAAAATTATTGGATCAGCAAGGATAAAAATAAAGAATTATACTATAGGATAAAGGATAGTATTCCAAATTTTAAAAGCTTTGTAGTAGAAAAACTAGGATATCATATAATGTTGAATACAAATATTATAAAGCTTGAGAAGTTACCGGGCAAAGCAGAAGGCTGGATGGGGATTAAAGAATTTGAAACTGCAATGGAATATGCCTTTCTATGTCTGCTGCTTATGTTTTTAGAGGATAAAGGAAAAGAAGAACAATTTGTACTATCAAGTATTACAGAATTTGTTCAGGGAAATTATCCTGAGGATGAAAGTATAGACTGGACATTATACAGACATAGAAAATGTCTTATAAAAGTTTTAAGGTTTGCGGTGAGTATTGGAATGATTAAAGTAGATGATGGTGATGAACAGAAATTTGCTAATAATTCAGACATAGAAGTACTTTATGAAAGCACCGGATTATCACGATATTTTGTAAGAAATTTTTCTATGGACATATTAAATTATGATACCTATAGAGATATTGAAAATGAAGAATGGGCAGATATTGAACAGGATAAGGGAATTATCAGAAGGCAAAGGGTGTATAGAAGGCTTATAATGTCACCCGTGATATATAATGAAGGAACGGAAGACGTAGATTATTCTTATATAAAAAATTATAGAAGCATGATTTCAAATGATTTGGAGAATTACTTTGAATATGATCTACACGTACATAGAAACGGAGCGTTGATTGTTCTGGACAATGAGAAAAATCTTAAGGATACATTTCCAGGAAGTAAAGCAATAAGCGACATAGTATTGCTTTTCAACAGTCTAATTGTAAGTGAAATAAAAGAAAAGAGGATTCAGTTAAAAGCAGATGATACTGCTGTAATTTCAAAAGCCAATTTTTATAGTCTTTTAGAGATTTTGAAGAATAAGTATGGTTTTGGGTGGAGCAAGGAATACAGGGAAATGAAGCTAGATACATTGTTTTCGGAAATAATCAAGTATATGCAGGATTATAATATGATCAGAGAACTGAAAAATGAGAGAGAAATTAAGCTGCTGCCCTTATGCGGGAAGATCATAGGAACTTATCCTGAAGATTTTACAAGTGATTAAGGCATATGAAAATAAATAGGAAGTCAAAGATGCAACGAATATTTTGAATCGTATAAGGAAACGGGTTTCGAGGATAGTGAGGCTATCTGAGGGTTCTGTTAACGTAGTAGGATTCAAAATAGTCTAGCATACTGACTAGTTATTTATTTGAATGTGCCTAATAGCTATAAGAAAACAATTAGGAGATGAATTAAATGAAGGATAACAGATGGATTATTAACAGAGCGGGACTTTTGAACTTTTGGTATTATGATGAGGAAGAATTTGAGTTTGCAGATGGAAGGCTTTTACTTAGAGGTTCTAATGGATCAGGTAAATCTGTTACTATGCAGAGCTTTATTCCTTTGCTGCTGGATGGAAATAAAAGTCCTGAGAGGTTAGACCCCTTTGGGTCAAAAGCAAGAAAATTAGAGAACTATCTGCTGGGAGATGAGGACAGTGGAAAAGATGAATCTCTTGGCTACTTATATATGGAATTTAAAAAGAGGGAAACAGAAAACTATCTTACAATAGGTATGGGGTTTAAAGCAGTTAGAGGTAAGTCCCTAAAATCCTGGGGGTTTGTTATAACTGATGGCAGGAGAGTTGGAAAAGATCTTTTATTGTATAAAAATACCGGTGAAAAATTGCCTTTTACCATGAAGGAATTACAAAACAGAATAGGTGCAGGCGGACAAATCACTGAGAACCAGAAGGACTATATGAAGCTTGTAAACAATTATCTTTTTGGATATGAGGAGATAGAGGAATACGATGAACTTATAAAACTTCTTGTTCAGCTGAGAACCCCTAAGCTTTCAAAGGATTTTAAGCCTACAGTGAGTTATGAGATAATGGAAAATTCACTGCAGCAGTTGTCAGAGGACGATTTAAGACCTATGTCTGAGGCTATAGAAAATATGGATAATATAAAAAGCCGATTAGAGGAACTCAAGGAGAGTAAAAGAGCTGCAGAGAAGATAAAAACAGCCTTTGACAGATATAATAATTTTATCATTGTGGATAAAGCAAAGATCTATGTTGAGCATAAAAGTGAATTGGCAAAGCTTGAAAAGGAAAAATCCTATTGTGAGAAAGAGAAAGATAAAGCGGATAAATTATATAAAGAGGCAGAAGAAAAACTTAAAGCACTGGATATACAAAAGAATACGGTGGAAGAGAAAAAGAGAGAACTTGATAAACATGACAGTATAAAAATAAGAGAAAAAATGGAACAGTTAAAACTGACCATAGATAATTTGAATAAAGAAAAAAACTCAAAGGAAGATCTGCATAAGAGAAAAAAGGAAATTGAAATACAGATATATGAAGAAATAAGATCATTAAAGGGTAATAAAGAAAGCATAGAGGATAATCTTTTGAAAACTTTAAATGAGATGGAGGATATTTCAGAAGAGTTTTCCTTTGAAGAGCAGGCCTTTCTGAAGGATGAAATAGAGAAGGATTTATCTAAGGAATACAGCTTTGCCTATATAAAAAATAACTTAAGTAAATATACAGAAGATATTGACAAAGCTTTAAAAGCTCTGGAAGAGGAAAAAAGAAAAAATGTAGAATATGATAGGGCATTAGAGACCCTGGAAAAAAGCAAGGCAGAAAAACAGGAAAAGGGTAAGGCACTTGATGATGCAAAGCTTTTGCTTATGGAAACTAGGGAAGAGTATCTTGAAAAATTATATGGATGGAAAAACAATAATCGGGAACTTAAGATTTCAGATGAAGGGATTGTTGAAGTATCGAGAGAAATAAATAAGTTTGATGAAGGTAGTTCCTTTGATAGCATAATCAGTATTATAAGAGATGAATATAATACTTTTGAAGGAGAATTCAACAAATTAAAGTATGAATTTAAATCCAATAGAGATAAATGGATCAGTTTATCTAAGGAAAAACAAAGGGAAATAGAGGAATGGAAAAATAAAAAAGATCCGGAGCCCTCTAGAGAAGAAAAGGTAATTGTCAATAGAAGAAAACTTGAAGAAAAAGGAATTCCATTTATTCCCTTGTATAAAGCTATAGACTTTAAAGAAAATGTTTCAGAGAAGCTTAGGGGGAGATTGGAAGAGGCCCTTTTAGATATGGGTTTGTTAGATGCACTTGTAATACCTGAAAAGTATAGAAGAGAGATTTTAACTTTAGATACAGAAGGAGCAGATAAATATTTATTTCCCTGCCCTAAGTTTTTTAATCAGGATCTTTCGCAATTATTGAAAGCTGAGCAGCTTAAGGATAAGAAAGTATCTTTGGAGGATATAGAAAATATTTTAAAAAGTATACTTATTGTTGAAGGTGAGGAAGGTACTTATATAAATGAAAAAGGTGATTATTCCATTGGTCTTGTAAGAGGTAAAGTTACCAGTAGTTATGTACCTAAATTTATAGGAAGCAGTGCAAGAAACAGATATAGGGAAGAAATTATAAGTAAGCTTTCACAGGAATTGAAGGAAATAAAAAGTGAAATTTTAAAATGTGAAGGTGAAATAGATAATATAAATGGAAGATTGGAAATGTTAAAGAATGAATTCAATGCTTTACCTGAACATAAGGATTTGTTAACAGCAGTAAATGAGGTGAAGGAAGCAGATTTCCAATATGAAATGATAAGTAAAGATGTAATTAAAAAAGAAGAAATTGAAAGAAGCGTATATGAGGAGCTAAAGAAAGTCAAAGAAAAGATCTATGAACTTACATATAAAATTCCCCTTAAAGCCAATGTTGAAATTTATAGAGAGGCATTAGAAGCTGCAAAAGATTATAGAGAACTTTTATTTGAACTGGAAAAGTCACATGGTATATTCCTTCAGGCTGTTGAGAGAATAAAACTGTCTGAAAACAGAAGAGAAGAGATCTTAGAGGATATAGATAATATACTATATGACTTGTCTATAAATGAAAGAAAACTAAAGGAGGCTTCAATAAATCTCCATAATTGTGAAGAACAGCTGAAGCTTTCTGATTATGAAGATATTAAGAGTGAAATTGAAGAATGTATAAGACTTTTAAAGGAAATTCCGGAGCAGATTAAATTAGAAACAAGAATCAGCGAAAGAGAAAAAAGTAACTATAATCAGGAAGTTAAAAGACAGGTGGAAATAATCGATAAATTAAAGCTTTTTGAAAAACTAGTAAATGTCTATGAAGATACCTTTAAGGAAGAAGTAGACCTTGGATATGTAATAAACTCAGAAGATGAAGAAACTTTTAAATTGGCTAAAAGAATTTGCAGAGAAATAGTAATTGATGAAAAGAATACAAAAGAAAAAGAAGATTATGTAAATATTTTATTTCAAAGATTTCAGGAGAATAATCAATACCTCAGAGAATACACCGTTAAAATAGAAAATATATTTGAAACAGAAGTGGAAAATTTGGAAGAGGATATCCAAAAGGTTTATGGAAAAAGAAAAAGGCTTGATATAACAGGAAAGGTAAGAGGAAAAGAAGTAAGTTTTTATAATCTTTTAGATTTTATATTAGAGGGAATAGAGGAAAATGAGAAGCTTCTCAGAGAAAGTGACAGACAGCTTTTTGAGGATATTTTGGTTAATAATATAAGTAAAAAGATAAGGGCAAAGATATTTCACAGTGAAAAGTGGGTAAAAAAGATGAATGAACTTATGGAATCCATGAATACTTCTAGTGGACTTTCTTTTTCACTGCGATGGAGCAGTAAAAAAGCAGAAACAGAAGAACAATTGGACACAAAAGAATTGGTAGCATTATTAAAGCAGGATGGTAATCTTTTAAAGGATTCTGATTTAAATAAGCTTTCAGAACATTTCAGGTCCAAAATAGCAGAAGCAAGGAGAAAATTGGAAGATAAGGGACAAAATCAAACCTTTCACAGCATTATGAGGGAAATACTGGATTATAGAAAGTGGTTTGAATTTAAACTTTATTTTGTCAAAACCGGTGGAAACAAGAAAGAACTTACCAATAATGCCTTTTATCAATTCAGTGGAGGAGAAAAGGCAATGGCAATGTATGTTCCTCTATTTTCAGCAGTATATGCAAAATATGAAGGAGCAAAAAAAGAATGCCCTAGAATAGTGTCTTTAGATGAAGCCTTTGCAGGAGTAGACGAAAGAAATATAAGAGATATGTTCAGACTTTTAAATGAATTGGATTTAAATTATGTAATTAACTCACAAATATTATGGGGAGACTATGATACTGTTCCTTCACTTTCTATAAGTGAACTTATAAGACCGGATAATGCAGATTTTGTAACGGTAATAAGATATAATTGGAATGGAAAAGTTAAGGAGTTGGTAATATAGAATTCTAAGTTAGGCATATTCAAATAAATAACTAGTCAGTATACCAGTCTATTTATTTTCATATGCCTTAAAGATTCTATATAAATTATTATGGATGAAATTTTATCAAGAGAATGTATAGATTATTTTAAGAGTAATAAAGGATTTAAAAGAGTTTTTGAAAAGATAAGAGATAAATATAAATCACTTGGAACTCTAGGAGGAACTATAGTTTTAAATAATTTAACAGAAGCAGAAAAGGATGCACTATCAGGTTTTTTCAGAAAGGATTACTATAAAAAATCAGCTTCAATAAAAGTTGAAAAATTTATTGAAGCCTTGAATAATACTAAGTTTTCAACTTTGGAATTTGGAGTTATTCTTGAAAAATATTTTGGAGAAAAACTTATTTCCAAAAAAGAAGAAAAAATTATTTATGAAGAAGAAAAGAATATATATTTTCAGGAAATAATTGATATCATAGATGGAAAAAGAGGTCGCAATTGGTTTTGCAGTATATTGGAGAGTAAAGAAAATGCCTATAGAATTATTAATCAAAAATATGATGAAAATAAGGAAGTTTTAAAAATAAATCTTATATCGGTTTTTAAGGCCTTAGATATTATATCTTTTGAAAAGAGTAAAACTATGAGACTGGCAGTCCTAGCATCTACTGTAACAAGAGATCCTCATTGGTTTGATTATGATAAGGACGCAGGAAAATTTTTAGTTTTTGCCTTAGAGTATTTTTTAAAAGTTTCCTGCCATGAAAATGCAGAGAGCCTAGCAGAAACATTATACAGTGCAGGAATAATCAAAGATGAGGTTTCTAATTACACTTTATGCAGTGGTGTACTTGCTTATGATAACTATGGAAAAGTCCATGAAGGCTGGAAAGGCTTTTACCGTAAGGGGGAGCCTCTGCAGGTTTCTCTGTGGAATATTAGTAAGATTCACAGAATTTCCAGCACTACAGGAAAGGTATTTGTCTTTGAAAATCCTACAGTTTTTAGTGAAATTCTCTATAGGACTTCAAAGCTGAAACCTGCTTTAGTTTGTACCTTTGGTAATTTTAAATTGGCTTCACTTATTTTACTGGATAAACTTGCGGAAAGTGGGTCCATTATCTATTATTCCGGAGATTTTGATCCGGAAGGCATAGTTATGGCAGATAAACTTAAGCAAAGGTATAAGGATAAGCTGATTCTATGGAGATATGATGTAGAAGATTATTTGAGTGTAATCTCCAAGGTACAGATTACAGCTGTGAGACTTAACAAATTAAAAAAATTAAATAGTAATGAACTTATGGATATATGTGAGGTCATTAAAAAATATAGTCGTGCAGCCTATCAAGAAATGCTTATTGATGAGTATGAGAGTGATATCAAAGGATTGTAGTATTCTAAATTACATAAAAGATATTGATAGAGGATTTATAGGTCATTGAGCAAATACCAGTTGTAATGATTTAATAAAAGATATTTTGGTATTCTTTATCTATTTCAAATTAGCAAGTGCAGTGGTTCCTCCCTCACAAAGGTAACTGTGACTAGGGTGAGTTCACATAGTACTTATTACTAATTTACCACGTATGGGAGTGTGTGGATACTGGTATGAAAATTATATATATTAGTTATATTAAGAATATATAAAAAATAATTGATTAGGTACATGAAAAATATCTTTTATTGGGGGAAATGCAGACAAGACTTCATAATTTTTATAAATAAAAACCATAAAGTCTTGTCTTTGTTCATTGTTTTGTTGTACATATCATTACTCTCCAAGTAGTATTATTGTGATGTAAATAAGAGTTATGCAATCTTTTGTATTTTTTCACCATCTTTTTCTGCATTCATATCTTTAATAATACCATTCAAAACTGAATAATAAGATGAAGAGTATGATTCAGTGAAGGCACTGTATATCAGAGTTCTCTTTAAAGTTTCTAAATTAAATATCTCTTTAAATAACTTTTTCACAAATTATTTCCTCCTTGTCTAATTAATCTTTATATTATTATAATATTCTATTTCCAATAAAAATTCAAAGGAGAAAACCACCGAAATCGTTACAATATATGAATAGATAATGAATATATTGTAACTAATTTATAAATATAATATATAAATAATTGAAACCGTTTAAGAAAACGTATATAACTTTTAAACATATGTTCTCTAAAAAGTGATAAAAAAATAGTGGTGGATAGCATTACATTAGATTCTATCCATCTCCTGTGGAATGGTCATTTAGTAAAGGCCTTGTCCCAACTTGCTTTTAGCCACAAATTCCTTAAATAAATTTAAATTTATTACTTTTTCCAATTCCTCATCGTCTAAAACATATTTTAAAAACTGTGGATATAATTTTAAAGCCATAATTATATCTTCACAGGCCTTATTTTCTTCATTAATTAGAGCATAAAAACAACTTCTGTTATAATATAAAAAATATACTTCACTACAATTATTAATACCATTGGATAAAATTTTTATGCCTTTTTTGGTATCCTTATATTTATAAATTACTGCTAAATTCAAATAACTGTATTCATAACTTCCATCTTTTTCAATTGATCTCTCATAAAAATTAATGGATTTTTTTATCATATTAAACTTATAATAAATTACTCCCATATTGAACAAAGCTAGATGATTATTTGGATTTATTTTTAAAGCTTTTGAAAATATTTTATATGCAAGATCATTTTGATTTTGTTCCTCATAAATACATCCTAGATTTAGGTTTGCCCAAAAATCCATAGGATTCAAACTTAACAGTTTTTTATAAGTTTCTATTGCAAGATCTTTTTTACCGGATACATCATAAGCATTTGCTAAGAAAAAATAAGCTTTATGATAATTTGGATTTATGTAAATAGCTTTATTGTACAATATTATAGCTTCTTCATATTTTCCTTCTTCATCATATATTGTAGCTAAACCATAGTAAGCCCTTTCTTCATAGTCATCTATACTTAAAGCTTCTTTATAATAATCTTTAGCTTTATCTGATTTTTCCAAAGAGTCATATATTAAAGCTAAGTTAATTATTGCATCCAAATTTTTACCATTTGAAAGTTCATAAACTTTATTATATAAATCTAATGATTTAATTAATTTATTTTCTTCAAAAGCCTCCTCTGCCTTTTCTAAATATTTGTTGATTTGTATATCATCCTTCATAAATACACTCTTTCTATAGAAATTATTGTCTAGTTTTCTTAATTGTATTATAATTGTCAATTATAATTTAGAGACAGAAAGTCAATACATTAATTATAACTTCCATTGAGTAGATAATCCAGAAATTATTATAAAGTCTAAATTACAAAACAATTTGACAGAGGAACATATGTTTGATATTCTGTTTATAGAATTGGCTATATAAAGTTCTAATGGAGGAAATTTCAGTGGATAAAGTTATAATGCATGTGGATATGGATGCTTTTTTTGCATCTGTTGAAGTAATAGATAATAGAAGTCTTAGAGGGAAGCCTGTAATAGTTGGAGGTATGTCTGAGAGAGGTGTGGTTGCTACTTGTTCCTATGAAGCAAGAGCCTTTGGAGTAAGAAGTGCAATGCCTATTTACATGGCTAAAGCTAAATGTCCTAATGGAATTTTTCTTCCTGTTAGATATGAAAGATACAAGGAAATATCTAATAAAATATTTGATATTTTTAATGAAATAACCACTCTTATAGAACCATTAAGTATAGATGAAGCCTATTTAGATCTAACTCATGTAAATAGAGATTCTCTATACATAGCAAGCTTTATAAAAAATAGGATAAAAAAAGAAACTGGACTCAACATTTCTATAGGATTATCCTATAATAAGTTTTTAGCCAAATTAGCTTCGGATTGGAACAAACCTAATGGTCTTAAAATAATAAAAAAAAGTGATGTCCCAAAGATCCTATTTCCTCTATCCATAGATAAAGTTCATGGTTTAGGAAAAAAATCTGTAAAAAAGCTTAATAATATTGGTATCTTCACTGTAGAAGAATTATATAAGCTTTCAGTAAATTTTTTGGTGGATTTATTTGGAAAATTTGGGCCTGAAATATACGATAGAATACGAGGAATTGATAATAGGGAAGTTAAAATTCTTAGAGAAAGAAAATCTATCGGAAAAGAAACTACCTTGATTAACGATACTGATGATGAGGAAGATATAAAACCATATATTAAAAGTTTTGCTAGTTCTATTGCAAATATTATGAAAAATAAGAATCTAAGTGGGAAAAATATTACCATAAAAATAAGGACTGCATCTTTTATTAATCATACTAAAAGCAAAACTTTAACGTATTACATAAATAGTGAAGAAGATATATACAGGGAAGCCTGTAGCATTTTAGAAAAGTTAAAACTAGAAGAAAAAATAAGATTAATTGGAATATCAATTTCATACTTTAAAGAAAAGAAAATTGAGCAATTGTCCTTATTTTAGTCTGTTGTCTTAAAATTTATATATTAATAATATTAGTATACTATTCTAGTGGTAATTACAGAGAATATTTAAATTGATATAATATTTATTTAAATTGTTATATTTAACTGTTGTGCTATAATAAATTAAATAATATAAAATTTTGGAAAAAGATTTTAATCATGGAGGTTTAGTTTTTTATGAATAATACGCTAACGGAAGAAAATATTAATAAATTAAAAGAGGAACTAGAATATAGAATGACCGTAAGGAGAGCTAAAATAGCAAAGGAAAAATTAATAGCTGCAGCACATGGCGATAGATCAGAAAATGCAGAATATAAAGAAGCTTGTGCAAACTATAGAGAAAATGATAATAGAATTCAATATTTATTAACTATGATTTCAACAGCAACAGTAATAGATGATAAAAATTTAGATAAATCAATATTGGGAATTAACAGAAAAGCCAGAATTAAATTTGTAGAGGATGGAGATGAAGATATTATAACATTAGTAACTACTATGGATTCAGATCCAGAAAATATGTTTATAAGTATAGAATCAGATTTAGGAAAAGCATTAAAAGGCAAAAAAGCTGGAGAGGTAGTTGAAGTTAATGCTCCAAGTGAAAAATATAAAATAGAAATACTAGAAGTATTATAGCAAGGATCTAACTTCCAGTTATCTTCTATAGGGATTGATATCACAGCCGCTAATGAAAGGATAATATTTTAATGAGAATTAACAAACTTCTTAGCAATTCAGGCTTTTGTTCAAGAAGGGAAGCCAATAGACTTATTGAGGAAAATAGGATAACTGTAAATGGTATGCTCTGTGAAAAGGGTCAATGGGTAGAAATTAAGGATGTTATACTTATTGATAATAAACCAATTCCTATAAAAGATAAAATTTATATTGCATTAAATAAACCAGTTGGAATTACCTGCACTGCAGCAAAAGAAGTGAAAGGCAATATAATTGATTTTATAAATTATCCGGAATATATTTTTCCTGTTGGCAGATTAGACAAGGAATCTCAAGGATTAATATTATTAACAAATGATGGAGAACTGGCCAATAATATTTTAGAATCGGAAAATGAACATGAAAAAGAATACATAGTAACTGTTAATAAGCCCTTTGATGATTATTTTATTAAAGCAATGTCTGGGGGCGTGGAGATTCGCTGGATTAAAACAAAGCCCTGTAAGGTCACTAGAGTCAAAGAAGATACTTTCCGTATTATTCTCACTCAAGGACTTAATAAACAGATTAGGAGAATGACTAGAGCTTTTGGGTATTCAGTTGTGGAACTGAAACGTATTAGAATTATAAATATAAAAATTGATGGTATAGATATGGGGAAGTGGCGTAAGCTTACGGAAGAGGAATTAGCTGAATTAATGGATTTATAAAGAATTTAAAGTAATTGTTGAAATTGAATCAAAGTTGAGGATGTTATTTTTGACTATGATAGAAATTATCTTTGCTGTCTAAATGAAAGTTGAGATGGATTTCTAGAAAAAATAGGAGAAGAACAGAGATTCTTCTTCAAATGTTTATGTAATTATCTCAAAAGAATAATTAATATTATAATATTTATAAAAATTATACAAATTAATGGAATTTTTATATAATGAATGCCTGAATGCCTGGCTTACTGTTGACATTGTTAAAGTTATTGCTTATTATATAGGAAAGATAAATCTATAAAGAAAATAGTTTTCAATAGTTGACTGGAAAAACCAGAGGCTTTAAATAATCTTATTATTTAAAGCCTCTGGTTTTGTTTAAAAATAAAATATATTTTTAATATAAGAGGGGGCTTTATTTATGTCTGTAAAAGGTATGGGCAAAGAAAATAATGGTAAATTAGATTATAAAATAGTAGCTAAAAATGTAGGATATGTATATAATGCAAAAAAAGAAAGTGGAGGAAAAAATAAAAAATTTTTAGCTATAGAAGGAGTAGATCTCAAGGTAAAGGATGGGGAATTTTTATCCATAGTTGGGCCTAGTGGATGTGGAAAATCAACTTTCTTGGATATTATAGCAGGACTTATAAAGGGAAATACAGGTAATATATTTATTGATAATAAAGAAATACATGGACCTGCACTTGATAGAGGAACAGTAATGCAGGGATATGCACTTTTTCCATGGAGAACTATAGAGCAGAATGTAGAATTTGGATTGGAAATTAAAAAAATTAATAGACGTGAAAGGAAAAGAATTAGTAGAAAATATTTAGAACTAGTTGGATTAAAGGGTTTTGAAAATAGATATCCTAATGAATTATCTGGTGGCATGAAGCAAAGGGTAGCTATTGCTAGGGCTTTAGCTTATGACCCAGAAGTTCTTTTAATGGACGAACCATTTGCAGCAATAGATGAGCAAACAAAGGAAGAGTTACATATAGAGTTATTGCACATATGGGAAAAAACTCATAAGACTATAATATTTATTACCCATAGTATTGAAGAAGCTGTTTTTTTATCTGACAGAATAGTTGTTATGTCAAAAAATCCAGGTACTGTTAAAGAAATAATTGATGTAGACATACCAAGGCCAAGAGAAAGTGGAGATATAAAATCTTCAGAAAAATTTGCTGTTTTAAGACATAGGGTATGGGAGTTACTTAAGGATACATCACATACTGTAAAACAAACTGATGATGAAGAAATCTATCAAAAAAACACATATGGTATTACTAAACAGGCAGTAAATTAACAAATTATTAATGGATTAACAATATATTAATAATTTGTTGACATATGGTAAAAAGTTTTCTATAATGAATTTAAAAAATAGGTATACCATTTAATTCAGTTGACTGGAAAGCCAGAGGCTTTGAATAGAAATTAATTTTATTCAAAATCTTTGGCTTATTTTATTTTGTAGAAAAAAATATTAAGCATAATTGTGACAATTGAAGCTAAAATTTTAGGACATAAAAGGAGGTTATAATATGAGTGAGATATTGGATAATTCAATAGATCACAATGATGAACAATTAAAGGGGGAATCAGTATTAAAAAAAGTTGTTGGTTTTATATTCAGTTTAAGACAATTGCTGGGTATAGCAGTATTCTTAATAATATGGGAGACAGCTCCCCGTGTAAAAATAATAGATGCTAATTTTTTGCCGCCATTTTCTGTAGTAATGCATACTTTTTTTCAATGTTAACTTCAGGAGAACTTATGGATAATTTGGGAATCAGCTTAAGGCGTTCAATATCTGGTTTTGTACTGGGTGCAGTATTGGCAATTCCATTAGGTTTAATTATAGGATCTTTTAAAAAATTTGAATTTTATTTAGATCCATTGCTGCAACTATTTAGACAAACTTCAACGCTAGCTTTATTACCAGTGTTTTTATTGTTTTTTGGAATAGGTGAAACTTCTAAAATAGCTATAGTGTTTTGGGGTGTATGGTCTGCAATACTTTTAAATACTATTAGTGGAGTAAAAAATGTAGATCCAATTTTAATTAAATCTGCAAAGTCTATGGCTGCATCTCAGCTTACAGTATTCACAAAAGTGGTATTACCATCAGCTTTTCCATCAATCATTACAGGTATAAGAATTAGTGCTACTTCTTCAATACTAGTGTTAATTGCAGCAGAGATGATGGGAGCAAGTTCTGGAATAGGATATTTATTATATGATACTCAAATGAAATATCAAATACCAAAGATGTATGCCTCTATTGTGACTATGTCCTTATTGGGTCTTATCATAAACTACATAATAGTAGCTTTTGAAAAAAGAATAAGTAGATGGAAATAATAAAATTCTTAATTTAATATTGGGCTCAACTACAAATTATACACTGAATATATTTTTCAGTCATTTTTTAATAGATTTAAACAAAGGAGAATTTTTATATGAAAAAATTATTAATATTAACATTAAGTGTGGCAATGACTTTATTGACATTTACAGGTTGCGGGAAATCATCAACTTCTAGTGCAACCTCATCAACATCAGAAACTTTTGATAGTAGTAAACCCTATACAGGCAAGTTTGTAAATGGTAAATTGACAAAACCATTTCACCTAAAAATGCCAACCCCAACAGGATTTACTGAAGGAATTATAGCAGATAAAAAAGGATTTTTTAAGGAAGTTGGAATAATTCCAGAATATACAGGTGTTTTGCCTGCCAATGTAAGTTTAGCCCAATCAGTAATTAAAGGAGATAATGATTTATTTGGATCAGGACACTTAACAACTATTGCAGCGGTACGTGCTGCAGGAGCAAAAATTAAAGTTGTACTTACAGGGAGTGTGGACAGTCCTGAATTTGATAAAACGCATATGACTTGGTTCGTAAAGGAAGGAAGTAATATTAAATCAGCAAAAGATTTAGTTGGAAAGAAAATTGCCATGAGTAGTAAAGGAAGCTGTGCAGAACTATGGAATGCAGAATTTTTACGTCAAAATGGAGTAGATTTAAATAAAACTCAAATAGTTGTTATGAATGATCAACAGCAGGAACAAGCTCTTAAGCAGGGAAATATAGATGTGGCTATAGTACATGCTCCGTATAATATGAAAGCTAAAAATAATGGAGGAGTGAATATTTTAACTACAAGCTATGAAATTGCAAAGGGTGCTGGAAATGGACAACTTAGTGGTGTTGGATGTCGTGCATTCAGCGAAGATTTTATAAAAAAATATCCTGATGTAGTAAAGGCATATATAGCTGCAGATGTTAAAGCACAGCAGTATGTGGATAATCACTATGAGGAGGCATTACAGATTGCAGCAAAGGTTCTTAAAGTTGATGTTAAAGATACATCAGGAAGTTTATATGCTGAAAATCAAAAATGGATTATTCCAGAACAAGTTGATTTTTGGATTAAAGTAGCTGAAAGAAATAAATTTACTGGCTTTGAAACCCCTGGAAAAGTAAAGGCTTCAGATTTATATACTAATGATTTAAATCCTTATAAAAATGGGGAAATAAAATAAAATTTAGAAATTTATTTTAAAAGAAAGTATAGTATAACAAATCATAGGTGTATGTTAAAAATATTTAACCTTACTAACTTAGCGTAAGTTTCCCACTTCTTTAAGTAGGAGTTTGACGCCAAGTAAGCCATGCATTTGCAATTCTAAAATTCAGATGGGGTAAAAGAATCACCACCTGAATTAAGAATTTGCTTCAATTACAAAGAGAAAGAAAGTGTTTTTAGTGAAAAAGTTTTTAGTATTTACATTAAGTGTATTGATAGCAGCTTCAATGTTTGTTGGATGTGGAAAGTCAAAATCCACATCATCAACATCAGAAATTTTTGATAGCAGTAAGACTTATACAGGTAAATTTGTTAATGGTAAGCTTACAAAGCCATTTCATCTAAAGGTAGCAACGCCAACAGATTTTAATGAATTTATTATAGCAGATAAACAGGGGTTTTTTAAAGAAGTTGGAATAATCCCAGAATATACGGGGGTTTTACCTGCTAATGTAAGTTTAGCTCAATCAGTAATTAAAGGTGATAATGATCTGTTTGCTTCAGGACATGTTACAACAATTGCTTCAGCTAGAAAAGCAGGAGCAAAGCTAAAAATAGTACTACATAGTATGGTTGATAGTCCTGATTTTGATAAGACTCATATGACTTGGTTTGTACGGAATGATGGAAAAATAAATTCAGCAAAGGATTTAGTTGAAAAAAAGATTGCTATGAGTAGTAAGGGGAGTTGTGCAGAATTATTAAATGCAGAATTTTTACGTCAAAATGGAGTGAATGTAAAAAACACTCAAGTAATTGTTATGAATGATCAACAGCAGGAGCAAGCTCTTAAACAAGGAAACATAGATGCAGCTATACTTCATCCACCATATAATATGAAAACTAAAAATGATGGCGGCTTTAAAATTCTTACTACAAGTTATAAAATAGGTGAAGCGGCTGGTGATGGAGCAGTTGGTGGACTCGCTATTCGTGCATTTAGTGAAGATTTTATAAAGAAATATCCAGATGTAGTAAAGGCATATATAGTGGCTGATCTTAAAGCTCAGCAGTATATAAATAAAAACTATCAACAATCATTAAAAATTGCAGCTGACTATCTTAAAATGGATGTTAAAGATATGGCTGGTAATATATACCCTGATCAAAAATGGATTAAGCCTGAGCAAATTGAGTTTTGGGTTAAGACAGCTGAAAAAAATAAATTGACTAATTTTGAAGTGCCAGGACAGATAAAGGCCGAGGATTTATATACTAATGATCTAAATTCTTATTATACTGGTGAATTAAAATAATTTAATATTTTATAGATTCATTTGGCTGCTAAGTCTACCTAAGCTTAGTGGCCAATTGTAGATTAAGATGAGTTTGTAGATTTATTATCAAATTAAAAAGGTTGTTGTTTAATATATTAAAAATTATGTGAATGAATTACAAGGAAGATTAAATTCTTATAAAAAATACAGGAGAGGAGAAATTTATATGTTAATAAAAGATTTAGCCTATGAAATTGAATCAGATATAGTTCATATACGCAGAACAATTCATAAGAATCCAGAACTTGCTATACAGGAGTTTAAAACGGCAAAGCTTGTTGCAAAAAGACTTGAAGAACTTGGGATTGATGTTACAGAAAGGGTTGGGAAAACTGGTGTCGTTGGAGTACTGAGAGGAAAAACTCAAGGAAAAACAGTTGCCTTAAGAGCGGATATGGATGCGCTTCCTATACAAGAAAAAAACAATCATGAATTTAAATCAGTGAACAAAAATATTATGCATGCTTGTGGTCATGATGCACATATAGCAGTATTATTAGGTGCAGCTGGCATATTGTCTAAAATAAAGGATTCAATAAAAGGAAATGTTAAGTTTATTTTTCAGCCTAGTGAGGAAAGTCCATTAGGTGGAGCCTCCGAAATGATTGAAGAAGGTGTTATGGAAAATCCTAAAGTAGATGGTGTATTTGGACTACATGTAGATCCAAATCTTTTGGCAGGAGATATTGGATTAAGAACAGGAGAGTTTTATGCAACAGCAGGTGGATTTGAAATAGAAATTATTGGTAAAAGTGGACATGGAGCTTTGCCACATAAAGCCACAGATGCAATTATAGTTGCATCTGAACTGGTATTGTCATTACAGACAATTTCATCTTCTAAAATTAATCCTCTGGAACCTTTTGTTATAACTATAGGAACAATAAATGGAGGAAATAAAGCAAATATAGTGGCTGATAAAGTAATTTTAACTGGAACTATTAGATTTTTTAATAAAGATATTCATGATGAGGTTAAAGATATTATAGAAAATGTTATTAAAGGTATTACATTGGCACATGGGGCAACTTATAATTTCAAGTTCCGAATAGGTGATAGTCCTTTAATTAACGATGAGAATATGATTAATATTGTAAAAGAGTCTGCTGTAGAAATTGTTGGTAATGAAAAGATAAAGTCTGTGCCTAAGACACTGCTTGGTGAAGATTTTGTATTTTATTCACGAATTGTTCCATCTGCATTTATATCTTTAGGAGTAGGATTTTTAAATAAGAAAAATTTTTCACTTCACAATGCGAATTTCGATATTGATGAAAAATCACTTCCTATTGGAGCAGCACTTCTTGCCAATACAGCAGTAAATTTTTTAAAATGATGAAGTTATAGTTACAAGTTCAGGGCAATTTTGTACGGCTGCATGTGAAATAGATGGAAAACCTGTAGGTGGAAGGGCAGCAGAAATTATTAAAAAATTATAAGATGCATTACTGGAAGAGTTTTTAGAAGAAACAAAATAAATCTAGGAATTTTCTAATTTTAATTGAAATATTATAAATATTAAAAAGAGTATCTTCTGATTGAAGATACTCTATAATTTTACAAATAAATATAGGAAAATTGACAATAAAAAACATTAATGCTATAATACATTATTATAACAATTATAAATGATAATATATCTTTACTATAACATATTCTGAAATAAAAGTCAATACTTTTTGAAAGGAAGTTTTTAAAATGAAAGATTCTATTAATTTATTTAAAAATAACTTATTGAATAAGCAGGTTTCTAATGAAATATTGCAATGCAATGAGATTACAAGTGAATATGGATTAAAGCTTTCTGAAGAAGATGTTAGAGAAATTATTAACACGAGAAATATATCACTTCAAAAAAGCGGAAGGATAGAGTTTAATGGTCAAATAATAAATAAAATTATAACAGCATTTTGTGACTCACCATATATATCACAATATAATTACAGTGATACAATAAATGAACTTGTAGAGATTTTTTATAATTATAAGAATGAAACTCTAGATTATATAAGTGATGATGAATTAATAGAAATTATGCAGGAGAAATTTAATAACTATTGTCAAGGATCATTGGAGCTTTTAGAAGGAAAAGTACTGTATAAAATTGCTGATAACATAAGAAATGGTGTGAGGGATTATACAAATATTTACAGTGAAAAGGATTGATAAGTTATGAATAAAGGGAAAGATATTGAAAAATATGGTCATTCCATAGAAGATAACTTCAATGAGGAAAAGTTTTTTAATTATGTTTTAGAATATTGTTATGAAAAAAAGCTGCTAGATGAGAGTGTTTTAGCTAATATCTATTATGAAAGAATGGAACTTTTAAAGGTGCAGTTAAAATATTACACAAAAGATGAGAGCAGTTCTGTTATGGTAGAACTTGCTGAAAGTATTTTGCAGTGTATTGATTATACCATAGGAATTTATTTAAAAACATTTGATAATATAGAAGGTATATCAGATGAACTAAAGAGTAATAGATTATCTCAAATGTTAAAACAGGGGCAAGATCTAATTAGTGAGAAAATATTAGAAAGCAAGAAGCTGTTGGGAAAAATTAATGAAAGTAAGTTAAAGGTTGATAACTACTCCTATAATGATACTATAGATTATGGCATTCCTCTATTTTTTAAAGAATATAATGATTTTTTTGCTGCTCATGAAATCCCTGGTTCAATAGATTATCAGCTTTGTATTGATAATATGAATTATGTAGGTATTGAATATATATGTAATTATTTAAAGATTTTAAGTCTAGAGAATGATTTTTGTAATAACTTTCCTGTTAGTGAAATCAATAAGCTGTTAAAAGGTTACGATAAAAAGTTTGAATTGTTGTTGATAAATATATTTGAATTGCTATTAATTAACTGTTTGGGAGTAATCATCTGCGGAAAAGATTTAAAAAGCCTTAATATTAGCAGTCTGGACAGGACATATATTAAAAATAAGTTAGAAAAATTATCTTTGGAAGAGCTACAAAAAGAATTATTAAAATATGCAAAAGTATGTTGGGAAATTTTACGTATTAAAGATAAGGCACTAATAAGTTATATTAAAAAATCTACATTAAAGGTAGCTTCGTTAATAAATCAAGGCATAAAACTGAATAGATTAGAAGCGGTATTTATATCTTTTAATGAGAATAATAGAGATGAAACAATCTATTATAATGATGGTGATATGATGGAAAACTCTGAATTTAAAAAGTTAAGTGAAGAAATAAGGGATTGTACTTTAGTAGAAGATAAAATTTCACTAATTAAAAATAACATTAAAAGCCTGGAAGATTTAATTGATATGTTAAGTGCTGATTGCCTATTTGGTGGAGAATATATAACCTACTTCAAAAGTTTATCTCATATGGAAATAGTTCTTTTGGATAAGTATGTGGAAGAACTTGGTTTTGAAAATGGATGTGAAGAAGAGTGGTATGGTGAATTTAATAAATATATTTTTAGTCTAAGTGAAAAAGAGAGGACTCTAATAAAAGAACTTGAAGAAAGAATAGAATTTTGAAGTTAGATATTAAAAACATATGGAGGAAAAGCTATGGAAGGAAATAAAAATGTTTTTCATACAATAGATGAATATATCATGCAGTTTCCTGATGAGATTCAGGAAAAGCTTAAGGTTCTTAGAAATGTTATAAAAGAGTCTGCATCGGAGGCTAAGGAGAAGATAAGCTGGCAGATGCCAACTTTTGATTTGTATGGTAATCTGGTACATTTTGCTGCTCATAAAAGGCATATTGGATTTTATCCTGGAGCCAGTGGAATTGAGGCTTTTAAAGATAAATTATCAAATTATAAAAGCTCAAAGGGTGCCGTTCAATTTCCATTTGACCAGCCACTCCCCCTTGAATTGATAAGTGAAATTGTTAAATTCAGAGTTTCTGAAAATAAAAGAGAAGCTCAAAGAAAACTTCAGAAAAAGGAGGGGAAACGGTAAGTATACTACTGCTTTAATGTTATATATTTTTTCCTATATGTCTTTTTTGCGTTGATATGCAGACTAGTTCACCTTTGTGGACTTATGATCTGCATTTTTTATTACTAAAATCAGGATGAAACCAACAATAAAAATGTTGACAGCATATAATTAATATAATAATATATGTATATACATATATTGCTGATAATTCTTTTATGAAAATCAATTAGTAATAATAAATTTTTTTGTCTATTTATATGTATATACATATAAATAGACAATGCTTGTATGATATGAATTTTACTCATTTATTTTTTCACCTGACTTAACTTGGCGTAAGTCTCTCACGCACTCTGTGAAAGTGGGAGTTCAACGCCAAGTAAGCCATGCATTTGCAGTTCTAAAATTCAAGATGGGATAAAAGAATCCCCACCTGAATTAAGAACTTGCTTCAATAGGGAGTGATTAGGTATGGAAACAATTGAACAAATGATTCAAAAAAAGGCTTATGAATTAGGCTATGAAAAATGTGGTATTATTCCAATTAGTTTGATGGAAGGGTATGCTGAAAGATTTCAAGAGCGTTTGCAAAAAGTTCCAGAGTCCAGAGCATTTTATCAAGGACAGCAGCGCTTAGTTAATCCGCTGGAGGTGTATCCATGGGCAAAATCTGTAGTAGTACTCACAGTACCATATGGTAAGTACAAGATTCCAGAAGAGGTAAAGGGACGTATTGCTAAGGCATATTTATTTGATGTACGTATAGACAGGAGTACAAAAGAATATCAAAATAATCGTGCATTAGAAAAATACATGCAGAAACTTGGTTTAAAGGTAGAAACTAATGAGAAATTTGGAGTAGTAGGAATGCGCTGGGCAGCTATGGAGGCTGGAGTAGGGATAATTCGCAGAAATAATTTTTTATACACTGAGTCTGGTTCATGGGTTCATCTTGAAGCCTGGATTACTGATAGAGAAATGGAGTTAAAAGAAACCAATAATGTTCCTCAATGTCCTAAGGGATGCAATCGTTGTATGGCAGCCTGTCCAACAAAATCTCTTTCTGATCCCTATACTATGCTGCCAACTGCCTGTATTTCTTTTTTGACAACTTTTGGCGGACGTAATTTGCCTCAGAAACCATTAAGAAAAAATTTTGAGGACTGTATTTATGGATGTGATATTTGTCAAGATGCATGTCCTATGAACAGGGGAAAGTGGAGGGGAAAAGAAGAATTTCCTAATCTTTCAGGATTAGCCCCGGAATTAACGCCTGAAAATATTTTAAACATGACAGAAGATTTTTATGTTGAGAAAGTTCAGCCAAAATTTTTCTATTTATCACCAGAGGAACTTTGGAAGTGGAAGGTAGATGTATTAAACTATATGCGTAATAACTATGTGGAAAGTTATAAGACGCTTATTATAAAGGCATGTAATAATAAAAATGAAAAAATACGTGAAATGGCCAAATTAATTTGTAATGAGCTCTGTTTAAAGTGATTTCTTGACAATAGGGAAAGCTGCGACTTATTATATGTATATACATATGATGGGAGGAATTTTATATGGATACTCAGAGCAGTATAAAAAAGTTAGGAGTTTGTGCCTGCAAAAATTTAAGGATGACATCAAGAGTATTAACTCAATACTTTGATAAAGCACTTCAGTCAGCAGGTCTGAGAGCAACGCAATTTTCTTTGTTAGCTAACATCTCGTATAGATGCAGCAGTACAGTAGGTGATTTAGCTGGTGCTCTATTAATGGATCAAACAACTGTAACTCGTAATGTGGAAATTCTAAGGAAAAAGGGTCTTATAGACGTAACTATAGGGGAAGATGATTCGAGAAAAAGGTATATAAAAATAACGGAACTTGGAATTGCTAAACTTATGGAAGCTATACCTTCATGGGAAAAAGCTCAGCAGCATATTGAAAATGGAATTGGTAAGGAAAGATATAAAGAATTTTTAGACATATTATCTAAGATACAAAGCATTGTATGATATTGACTCCACATGATATAATGCTGTAATTTAATGAAATGATAGTTTAAACCCCTTGAAATCAAAGGGGTTAAATCATTATCATAGAAGTTCTCTATAAAGTTGGTATTGGCATAACAAATTCTGTAGTTAACATTGTAAAAAAACATCATTTTTTATTAAAAAACAATTTTAAAGGAGCTATTGAAATCCCCTTTTCAACAAGTTCTAAAAATTCACTTCTAGGAATGCTTATTGCACCTAAGCTCTCAAGATGTTTAGTGTAAACCTGACAGTCTATCATAATGAAATTTTTCTCTTCTAATAGTTTGCAGAGAGTAATAAAGGCAGCTTTAGAACTATTACTCATAGTAGAAAACATAGATTCTCCAAAAAAACATTTTCCAATAATAATTCCATATAGTCCTCCTACTAATTTGTCTTCATACCAGGCTTCTACAGAGTGTGCAAAACCAAGCTCATGAAGTTTGAAGTAAGCTTCTATCATTTCATTGGTAATCCAGGTTCCGCTTTCTTTTCGTGTATCAGCACAATTATACATAACTTCTCTAAAACAAGTATCAAAGGTGATCTTGTATGTATTTTTTTTAATTACTTTTTTCATGGAGTATGAAACTTTTACGTTTTTTGGATAGAGAATGAATCTAGGATCAGGAGACCACCAAAGTATTGGTTCATCTTCTGAGAACCAAGGAAATATTCCATTAGAATAGGCAAGTAAAAGCCTCTCTGGAGACAGATCTCCATATACAGCTAAGAGACCATCTTCTCTTGATAGAGAAGGATGAGGAAATATTAAATCATCACTTAATGAGTAAATTGGCATAATGCAGTACCTCCCTTAAAATATATATTATAATTATTTGTAGAGTTCTGCAAGGAAAGAAGAACATTATTTCAATTTAGATTTAGTTAGAATCAAAAAATATATAAATTAAACTGAAATAATCATAGAAAATAATTTAAGGCCCTTATATAAAGGACCTTAGGTTATATATTCTATTAAGGCACATTCAAATAAATAACTAGTCAGTATGCTAGTATATTTTAAATCCTACTGCGTCAACAGAACCCTTAGATAGCTTACTATCTGCGGAACCTGTTTCCTTGTTGGATTCAAAATATCCGTCGCATCTTTGACTTATTATTTATTTTCACGTGCCTAATCTGCTTTAACAGTATTACCTTGTGATATTTATCTAGCGAATAAAGTAAGAAGATCTGAATTCAGCGTTAATTTCAGAAATTTCTTTTTCACCGTCAATATATGGCTTATACATTTCATAGGGATCCTGTGTTCCAAACACGCCGCAGGCAGAACAGTTTTCACAGCCGCCACCGCCGCAGTTAAGTGAATCTCTGATGATTTTTTCTCTCTGTTCTCTTGTAGTATTTTTAATTAGATATTTACTCATAATACATTCTCCTCCCTATATGATTATCTAATTGCACAATATGCACAATTCTTAATTTAATTATAGCCCCAATTGATTAAATAATCTAGCTAATGGAGAATTAATATTATATAATTTTTAATTTTATTTTTAGAATTAAGAAATAAATCTACATTTATGGATGGTAATTATATCTTAAGTAATATTTGTAACATCAGACTTTATTAAAGACAGCAGTTTTTTACGAAGATTAATATCGGCTGCGTGAATATACATACCTTTTCTAGCTCTAGTCATTAGCACATTGATAGAGTTTAGAATTATTTTGCATTTAGCTTCTGTCGGATAATCTATTTTAGAACTACCCATATAAGCGGCACTATCTTCATATTTATCGGGATTAATAACTATTTTATCTTTCTCAAAATTATAGGATACAGAAGGTCCTAAAATAATGCCTGAATAGTTTAAATCAAAGCCTTGAATGGTATAAACCGATCCAACTTCATTAATAGTATCTGGACGTTCTGCCCAAGGCTTTTGATCATGGGGCTTGTTTCTATCCCATCTTAACTTAAAAGTATCAGTGGTGACGTAATAATCTTTACCATCAAGTTTATAGGGAAAATCGTAGGTCGCCAGCATTCTGCATAAGCCATATTTGCTATTTTGATTTTTTATTAATTTATACATTTCATTGGCATTATCAAAGATTCTAAAATCAAATATTTGTTTTGTTGGAAGGGGTTTTAAAATTCCTTTTGAGAAAGCATCAATCCATTCATAAATGTTTTTATCAGCCTGCACGCGAATTTGATTGGTTAACTGATAGACCTCACTGGGTATTGTTTTTAAAAAACTATGTATTTTTTCATTTTTCCAATAACTTTTAAATTTTAAAACCTGGTTTTCATCAAATACCAAAATTACAATATGACTATGTTTAATAATTTCCTCTAATTGATTATCTTGATTAAAATGATTATAGGGATCTTTTTTAGTTAGCAGTAAATGAGCTTCATCAATTAGGACAATATCAGCTCGTGTATTATTTTTTGCCATTCTATTGATAAAAGTTGTAGGACGTTCAAAATTTTTCTTTAATAAGTTAGGTGCTTTGCCAGCAATTTCTTTATACAATTTCAGCATTTCTGGATGATTTACTAGTAGATAATTATTAGTATCATATAAAGCATTTGAGGAATCACTTCTGGAAATATTCTGCAGACTATTGAAAATGGAACTAAGCAGCAGACTTTTTCCAGTACCTGCAGAACCATTAATTAAAAAAATAGCATGTTCATCTTTAAGGTGATTATAGGAAAATTTAAATATATGTTCTTTTAGTTTTTCTTGTTCTTCTGTTAATTTTTTATAGGGGTCCAATTTGTATAGTGAGTCATTTGAGATAATATCTTTCATTAACTGTTCTCCCTTCTGAGATACTTTAAATTAAACATTAATAAGTATGGGTAACCTGAATAGTCTAATATAAAAAATTTAAATAAGATGTTTAAGAGATTCTGATATTTCTTTAAGTTTCCAGGATATTTCTTTACTCAGGTTATCATTATATCTATGATTTGGAATAACAATACTTATAGCTCCTACAACTACGGATTTCGAATTTATTAACGGAGAAGCTATACAGTAAAAATCATTTTCAGCTTCGAACTTTATGTGGAATCCATTTTGTTTTATTTCCTTAAAAATATTCTTAAAAATATTCATAAGTTCTGTAGTTTTTTTATCTTCTTCTTCTTCACTATTAAATTCATGTATGAATTTTTCGCAATCAGCTGCTGAAAGATGAGCGAGAATTACAAGACCTATCGCAGAATCATAAGCTTTTTCTGTGGTACCTACCATAGAAGTAAGTCTCAGTGGATAGGGAGATTCTACTTTGTCAATATAAAGTATTTTATTTTTAAAAGGAACTGCCAGGTGAACTGTTTCACTGAATTTATTAGCTAACTTTTCAATATAAGGATGAATTATATCAATAAGAGATATGTCAGACTCATAGGTTTTACCCATTTCAAAAAGTTTTACACCCAAATAATACTTGCCATTTTCAGGATTTTTATATAGAAAATCTCTATATTCTAAAGTGGAAATTATTCCATGAAGTGTAGTTATCTTCATATCAAGAGCTGTACTTATATCTGTTAGGGTAAGTTTCCCATTATATTTTGATACCTGTTCAAGAACAAATATTGCCTTATCTATAGATTGAATAGTCTTCATTTTTTCCTCCAAGTTTCATCAAATATATTACTTAAAAGTATATTTAAGTTCAAAAATTATAGTTTAGGATAAAAAACCAAATACATTTTTTATTATAGCACTAAAGAAAAATAAAATTCAATATAATCGTCATTGATTCGATTATATTGGAATATTGTTGACCTATTAATAAATATGTGATAATATCTAAATACGATATAAATGAATTAATTTCGATAATAACGAAAAAATGCTTTGGGAGGATAAAAAATGAACGAAACAATGATAAATTTATTAAAATTGGAGGATGAATTGCAATTTACCGAGTTTTCAAGTGAAGATGCACTTAATTTAGGGTTAACTTTTATAAAAATAGCAGAGAAAATTAATCAAGGTGGCATAGGAATTAAAATAGAAAGAAATAGACAAGTCTTATTTTCTCATCTTATGGATGGAACTATGGTAGAAAATGCATATTGGTATGATAGAAAGAAAAACGTTGTAGACAGATATAACCATTCATCTAAATATGTAGAGGAAATGTATAAATCTATGGGAACCACCTTTGATGAGTCTAGCCTTTTAAATCCAACAGAATTTCAGGCTGTAGGGGGTTCTTTTCCGTTGATAATTAAAAATGTTGGTGTTGTAGGATCAATTACTGTTTGTGGATTGACTGGCGAAATGGATCACAAAATATGTATAGATGGAATTAGAGAATTCTTAACAAAATAATAGGAAATATTTTTAGGAGGGATAAATAGTATGAAAAGAGTATTGATTACTGGTGGAACATCAGGAATGGGGCTTAGTGCTACCAAACTTTTTCTTGAAAAAGGATGGAAAGTTATGGCCGTAGATATTAATGGAGATAGGGGAGAAAAATTAATTAAAGAACTGAACAAAAAAGGTTATAATGATGTTTACTTCTATAAGTGCAATATTGCTAAAGATAATGATGTTAAAATTCTTTATGATTATACAATGAAAACATTAAATGGAATTGATAGTATAATAAATAATGCAGGGATTTGGACTGGGGGGATGCTTCATGAAACAAAAGAAGAGGATTGGAATAGAATATTCGATATTGACGTAAAATCCATATATCTAACTTCTAAATATTTTGTGCCTTATATGATAGAAAATGGTGGAGGAACCATAGTAAATACAGCCTCAGTTTCCGGTATGTTTGGAGATTACAATATGGCAGCCTATAATGCAGCAAAAGGTGCTGTTGTAAATATGGCTAAAGCTATGGCTCTTGATTACGGGAAATATAATATTCGTGTAAATAATGTTTGCCCTTCAGCTTGTGCAACACCATTGTTTTTATCAAATCCCAAGAAAGTTGTAGATTTGTTTAATGAAGCAAATCCACTTAAGAGAATTTGTACGCCAGAAGAGGTAGCAAAAGCTATGTATTTCTTAGCTTCAGATGATTCAAGTTCCTGCAATGGTGTAAACTTACCAGTGTCTGGTGGCCTTGATGTGCATACAGGTCAACCTGTTCAATAGGTTGTATAAAAATAATTTAAGGCCCCTAAACAAAGGACCTTAACCTTAAGTCATTTGTTTTAATATTAGTATCAATGGCTTTCTTCAGCAGCTTCTGCATCTGCTTTAGTTTCATGAACCGTACCATGTGGATGCTGAGGTGGTGCATAAATAGAGTATAATTTAATTGGTTTATAGCCGGTGTTGATTAGATTATGCCATTTACCGGCAGGTATAATGAAGGCAAAGTCATCGTACACTTTTGCTTGAAAATCTAATCTGTTTTTTTCGTCACCCATTTTAACAAGTCCTTCGCCTTCTTCGATGCAAATGAATTGGTCAAGGTCAGGATGAATTTCTAGACCTATATCTTCTCCAACATTTATATTCATCAGAGTAAGCTGCAAATGATTTCCTGTCCATAAAGCAGTACGAAAAGTGTTGTTTTGTCTAGTAGCTTCTTCAATATTAACTGCAAAGGGGTTTGGGCCATAATCTTTTAATTGGGTAAATTCTCTCCAATGGCTTGGATTATATATTGGTGTGTTAATCAAGTAAGGATATGGATATGCTCTGTAAAAATTATATATTGACGTATTAACGTAGTAAGGATAATGGTATGGATAGTAATTATAAGTATTATACATGTTTTTCATTCCCTTCATAGATTTTATAATATTATATGTTCTATGTTTAAGAAATGTGTTTGATAATAAAGCCTAAGTAAGGAAGAATGTATAAGTGACAAGTTTACTAAAAAAAAGAATTAACAGAGCAGTCTCCAAAGAAAATATTAGGAAGTATATATTTTTAATTAATGTTATATTTTGTAAATTAAAAATTTAAATAGTCAATAATAAATTTTCAATGGAAGACCAAGCTCGTTTTGAATATATTGTCTTTATGCCAAGTTTCTTGGATTCTTTCTTTATGTGTTCACATAATTTATGATTTACAAAATCAATAAAAACTATTACAAGTTCAGCGTTTTGAGGTATATCAATACGTTTATGATTCTTTTTTCTTCCGCTTATATGTTTTATAACACAGAATCCCTTGTTACATAAATGACAATTTATCATTTTAATATTATCTCCTCCAACAATCATAATTCCCATAGAATTCCCTCCTTATTCATACTATACATATTAGTATACTATATTTATTGCTATTCCTCAACATTAATTTTTATTAATTTCTCGCTGTATATAATAAATTCTAAGGTAAGTAATATTGAATTTGATACGGACAGTGAATATTGAAATAAGAATAATCATATTTATTCTATAGAAACTATAAATAATTAAAAATTTTATGAGGAATTCACATGATTAATAAGCTTTTTTATAAATTAATTAATGCCTATCATCAATTAAAAAGTGAAAGCTTCCCACAAGCTTCAGGAACTTTTATTCAACCAGATATGGTAATGGAATGGGATGATGCAAAATGGCAGCGAGAACTTTCCTATTTAAAAGAAGTTAAGGTGAAATATATTGTTATAAATACTTTTATTGTGCAGAATGAAAAAGTTAAAAGGGTATATAAGACCTCAATGGGAAATGAAAGCAGAATAGGTTCCAGTGATATAGTAGACATGTGTTTAAAAAATTGTGAAAAAGCTGGATTTAAAGTGTTTTTGGGAATTGATTATAATATACTTTGGTGGAAATTAGGATCTAGAAATCCAGAATGGTTATATAGACAAATGGAAAAATCAAATCTTATAATAGAGGAATTATATAAGAAATATCATGAAAAATATAAAAATGCTTTTCATGGATGGTACTGGGTATATGAAGTAGATAATCTAAACTTTAGATATAAAAAGCATTTTAAAGTGTTAGCTAATGCTGTTAATATAAATTTAGAATACATGGACAATAATAATATAAGGCTGCCTCTCATGTTATCACCATTTATGAATTCACGATATTCAACACCAAGAGCTTATGCAAATAATTGGAGATACTTTTTTAAATTGACCAATTTAAAAAAAGGAGATATTTTCTGTCCTCAGGATTCTGTAGGCGGGGGTGGACTTGATATAAAAGAGGTAAGATCTTGGTTTGCAGCTCTTAGTAGAGCTGTAAAGTCAAAAGAAGGGCTTTTATTTTGGGCAAATGTAGAAACCTTTGATCATCATGATTGGTCCAGTGCTCCTATAAAGAGATTTATAAAACAGATGAGACTTGAGAGTCCCTTTGTAGATGATATTATAACTTTTGCCTATAGTCATTATTATAGTCCAAACAATATAAGTGCTGGTTTTCATATAGCTTATAAAACATATCTATATAAGCATGAAATCTATAATATAAAACCTGATGTACCAAAGTGGTCTAAAATTAGTAAGGTTTATAATGGAGTCCTCATTCAATGGGAGACATCTAGAAATATAGCAGGATACAAATTGTATTGCAATGGAAAAAGAATATATTTTTCTTTGGTTCAGAGAAAATATGGTGGAAATAGCAAACAATTATTAGGAGAGTGTTTATATAAAAACAGTTCAAAAAACCTGAAATATGAGATACAAACCGTGGACTTTTGGGGCAATATATCAACAAAATCACAATTAAGATGATTTATAGTAGGACAGCTTTTGAGATAGGAGTAGTAGTCATACAGAAGATATTGAAAATGAATAATAATTTTATTCCAGGTCAATACTAATTTTTGTGAATTGGTATAAACTAAAGGAGGGCTTTCGATGGACAAAAGCACAGATATAAAAAAAGGTGAACATAAAAGGTCTATGGAAAAGGCAAAAGAAATGATTGATAGAGGTTGTGGAATAGGAGAAATAGTATCAGAAACTCATCTCAAAGAAGAGGATGTAATTAAGGCAAAGGGAAAATGGGTAGATCAATCTTAAGATCTATCTTTATATATTAAATAAAGAATAGAGCAGCTTATATCTAAAGTTTATGATATAAGCTGGTTTTTTTATATTTTTAAAAGTCAGTGCTATATAACTATAGATATCCAAATTCATAATTAAATGTTGATACGCATAAATAGCCTGAGTAACTTAATATAAAAAATCTAAATTTATATTTCAAGTTGTATATCTATAATTAAATTTTTAATGGATATTTATTAAAAAAATATTTAAAATTTATAAATATTTTTGCACAGATTTCAATTGTCCAATCGTATTAAGTACAGAGGGGAAGAAAAATGAAACCTAAATTTATTGATATCAATAATGAAATTGAAATTGCACTAAAAAAATATTCTGATATGGTTTATAGAATATGTTATTTATATTTACATAATAATACAGAGGTTGATGATGTATTTCAGGAAGTATTTTTAAAACTATTACAGCATAAAAGTAAAACTGCTTTTGAAAATGAGGAACATGAAAAATCATGGATAATAAGAGTCACAATCAATAAATGTAAGGACGTGTTAAAGAGCTTTTGGAAAAAGAATATTGATTCTATTGAGAATATAGAATTACCCTTTGAAGATAAGGCTGAAAATGAACTTATGCAGATAGTTTTATCACTGCCGGAAAAATATAAAAATGTTATATATCTATATTACTATGAGGATTATACTGTGCCTGAAATTGCAAAGATGTTAAAGAAAAATGAAAATACTGTATATTCTAACTTACGGAGAGCAAGAGCACTTATTAAAAAGAAGTTAGGGGGTAAGGAAAATGATTACTCGTTTTAAATCTGCCTTAAATCAAATTAAAGTAGAAGACCAATTAATAAGCAAAACAAAAGTATATTTAAAGGATTCATTGACAAAGAATGAGGATTCTAAAATTAATAAATTTATAAAGCATAGATTATTGCCCATGAAAAGAAAATTAGCAATAGCTGCCTGTTGTTTAGCATTTCTATTAACTATAGGAGGCATTAGTGGAGTATATGGATATTACCAAACATCAGTAGCATATATCAGTTTAGATATTAATCCAAGTGTAGAATTGGGAATTAACAATTTTGGCAGAGTAGTAAAAGCTGAGGGATACAATAACGAGGGTAATAAGATATTAAATGGAATAAATGTGAAAGGTTCTGATGTTACGACAGCCATTGATACATTAGTTACAACAGCTATTGAAAATGGATACATAGCCAAAGATGGCTCATCAGTTATTTCTCTTACATCTGAAACAGATGATAAAAATACTGCAACAAATATTGAAACTGAGGCAGAAACTGGAGCAAAGGAAGCTTTAATAACCAGTGGAAAAAAAGCAGAGATTTTAAAAGATAACGTTTCATTAACTCGCAGGAATGAGGCAAGAAAATTGGGAATTACACCAGGTAAGCTCAACCTTATTCAAAAGTTACAAAGGGTGGATAAAACCGCAACAGTAGACAAATATAAGGATGCAGCAGTTAAAGACATAATGAAAGCCATACAAAATAGTGTTGATAATACTAAGGTGAGTGATGCTGCTGCAGAAAGTAAAAAAGAAACTACAGACAAGGATAATACTGTAAATACCACAAATTATAATTTGAATAATAATGATAAAGGTAATGTAGGGAATAAAACATCAAATATAAATAGAGATAATGCAGCTAATACCACAGAATCAGTTAAAAATAATAATGTAAATAATAGCAAAGGTATTGTAGAAAGTAAAACTCAAAATATAGATATAGGTAACAGGGACAATAATACAAAGACAGTTAAAAATAACAATATAAGTAATAATGGTGCTGTAAAAGATAAAAAGCAAACCATAGATAAGAGTAATAATGTTAATACTAAGAAATCAGTTAAAAACAATAATGTAAATAATGGCAATGGCAAGAATAATAATAAAGGTAATAATGGTAATAAAGGTAACGGTAAAAGTAAATAATTAAATTTAATTCTAAGTAAAAAAGTATATTTTGTAATCTTCTAAAATTATGCATTATATGATAATTATTAAAAAAGGTCGTGATTAGTATGAAAATGATATCTAATGGAGAGGATGTACTTACTAAACCAATATTTTCTATCTCAAGATTAGGAGTTTCCAATGCTGCTTCATATAATTCTGTAAAATACGATATTCATACAAATGAATATGATTTAGTTGTAGAAGTAAAATGCAGTAGAAAAAGTATAATAGAAAGAGGCTTTCAGAAGGAATTTAGTTCAGATATTTATCCTTATGAAATAAAAAATGTATATGATAAAGATAATATAATAAAGGATATTGATTCAATTATAAAATCATATGCTAAAAATGGAAATTATTTCGATGAAAATCTTAACGAAATTGTAATTCAAAAGGAACAAATTCAAAACATGAATTATACTCCTAGTAAACAGGTACAGATATCAAAAAGTTTTAACATTACTTCAAATCTATCAAAGAAGAATTGTCCTGGTGATATATTGGATATATTTGCTTAAAAATATATTTCTAGATATAATAGATGATAACAGTCAGCCAAAAGTGCTGACTGTTATCATTTGTAAGCATTCATAATGAAAAAATTTTCTAATGGGGCTTTGATGGTTTATTCATATTCTGCAGCATATGATGTAAGATAGCAATAATGAATGCGGCAAGCAGCGAATTGAGAAATCCACTCATATTGATTCCGGATACAAAGTGATCTGCAATCATAATGGTCCAGGCATTTACTATAAAAGTGAATAAACCTAAGGTTAGAATGCTGAAGGGAAGTGTAATCAATAGAAAAAATGGCTTCAACAATAAATTGACTATTAACAGGATTAATCCCATAATCAGCAATGGGAGTATGCCGTCAATATGAATTGTATTAATTATTATTGATAATAAATAAATGCTTAATATAATTGACAAATATTTTAATATAAATTTTGTCATGTTTACCTCCATATGCATAAGATTTATCTGATTTTTATTGAGATTCTGACCTTATGGGTTGTTACGTCAACAAGATCATAGGGTTCAAAATCTGTTAATGAATTAAATAGATTCATCGTAATTTGTACAAGTTCTTTTGCAGTATAGACAGTAAAAGAGGATGAAGCTAGATTAGGCCTTCTTGGTATAAATAAGCATATGAATTTCAATAAATCCAAGCTGCAGTCCAATAATTCCTGAAAGATATATAAGGGAATAGGGAAGAAAAAATAAAAATGCTTATTTTTTCCCATCTGCAATTTGAGCCATATTATACGAAAGCCTTTATTCAACATATATTTTTACCTTTACCATGGCTTTATGCTCTTCATCCCAGGTTTCTACATCTACGATATTTGGATCATCCAATGTGCCATTCAATATTTCTTCAATAATTTTAGCAAAATCGATGCTTGTGATATCAATACCTTTGCTTTCCATTTCCTTTCTAGCATCAGCTGGTACCATAGTAGTCATTTTGCTTGCTATTTCACCGATTGTCGTTAACAGGCGTATGGGAATATTTACTTTAACATTCACCGTATTATTGTCAGAGGTAACATTTACCTTAAAGAATTTATAATTGAATTTGGCTCCGGTTATAGCTTTAGAGGTTTGCATTAGTTCAGTTTCCTTGGTGGTGTTGAGGGCTTCCAGAAGTTCCATACCTTCAACAGCTGTAATTTGACCTTTTTCAATCATTTCCAATATTTTTTGTTGTTCACTCATCTTCAACACTCCCATAAATTAATTATAAATTTTTAATTTTCTCAGTTGCTTCTTTAGCGGTGATTTTACCTTTTGATAATTGATCAAGTATTTCCATTTTGGCTGCTTCTTTTAAATCCTTATCCTTAAGGTTATCTTTTGCAGGAACTTCAAACCCAAGAGCTTTTATAACTGTATCTAACTTACCGCGGACTGTGGGATAAGAGATGCCAAGTTCCTTTTCCACATCTTTAATATTGCCTCGGCATTTAATGAATACCTTGACAAAATCAAGATCTTCTTCAGGAAGGCGACAAAATTCACAGGGTTGGAAGTCTCCTTCAATGGATGTAGAACACTTGGGACAGCTGAGTTTGGTAATTGAAAGTTTTTCACCACATACAGGACATTTCCCCGGGGCTTTATATTTCATTGTTTTCACCTTCCTAATGTACTATTATACTTTTAATATACACCCGGAAATTAATAAAGTCAATGTATTTATTAATTATATTAATTATATTATTAATAATTTTAATATATTAATTAATATTATTAATATATTAATTGTATTATTTGTAAAGATAACTCGCTGGTAAGATGGACGCAAGGCAGGGAAAGCAAAATTGTAAATCGTGTCTAAACAATATGTTGTTCACATCATAGCATACACAATTTGTTTATTAAATCTATTTCCCTAATTTTTATATGAAAATTATCGTATTTTCGATTATAATATCTGTATATTGGATATATATAATTATAGTTTATATCTAGATTAGATGTAGTAAATGGGTTATAAATTTGTGATTGATTATACCGGTGAATAGTATAAAATGTGGTTCTATTGGTTGTTGGTACACATGTATCCCCTCTTTATAATTTGTATAGATTGTAATATGTTAATTTTAGCAGTAAGGTTAAACTAGAAATTTATTATTATTGTAATTACATGGAGAAGTTGCTAACTAAATCAATGAAAAATTTCAATAAAACTAAGGAGATGATTTTAAATGGGAATTTTAAGTGGACTTATGGGCAATGCATCAGAAATTGATATTAAACGAGTGGAAAGAGAATTTGAAAAGATATTTGTAGAGGAAGAGAAGGTGGAAAAAGCATATAAACTTATAAGAGATTTATTTGTATTCACTGATAAGCGCCTTGTTCTTTTAGACAAGCAAGGGGTAACAGGGAAAAAGGTACAATATCATTCGATTCCCTATAAGAATATTACTCACTTCAGTGTTGAAACTACTGGAAATTTTGATTTGGAATCAGAATTAAAGATATGGATAAGCGGAACTCAAATGCCAATTGAAAAACAGTTTAAAAACGACAAAAATATATATGATATACAAAGATCATTAGCTCAGTATGTACTTAGATAATTTAAAAGTTTAGAAAAGTACATAGATTTTATTCTTGTAAATATATGTACTTTCTCAATATAATTTCACCTGACTAACTTGGCGTAAGTCTCCCACACACTCTGTACAGCCCACACACAAAATCAAAAAAAGATTTTGGTCCTCTGTTTGCATGCTGTGAAAGTGGGAGTTCAACGCCAAGTAAGCCATGCATTTGCAGTTCTAAAATTCATATTGGGTAAAAGAATCCCCATATGAATTAAGAACTTGCTTCAATGTAAAGACGCCTAATAGGCCTTTCCTATAGCATCTTTAAGTGCTGAAACAGGCTGATCACCAGATATATGTGACTTTCCGTCAAAGAGGAAAAATGGTACAAAATCTAGTTCGATTTCTTCACTTTTCTTAATATCTTCTTTTACAGCATCAGAGTATTGGGTACTATCTAAAACCTTAAGAGCCTCACTTTTATCAAGGCCAACTTCTTCAGCCAGTGAAGCCAGTGTTTCATGGTCACTGATTAATAGGGAATCCGTAAAATATGCCTTGAATATACGCTCACAGAGTAAAAAAGACTTATTTTTGGATGCAGCATAATGAGTAAGACGATGGGCATCATGAGTATTAGCAGGTATCATTGTTTCAAAATTATAATCAAGACCTGCTTTTTTGGCTGCATAAGCAAGTTTCAAGTTTATTGCCTTTGCTTCTTTAACGCTTGTGCCCATTTCTTTTGCAAGTATTTCATGCTGAGACTTTTCTTCCTTTAGTTTTGCGTCAGGTCTTAGCTCAAAACTGCGAATTACAATTTCAACTTTATTTTTATGTTCAAAGGAATCCAGTGCAGTTTCAAATCTTCTTTTTACCATATAAGAATATGGGCAGATGTAATCCAACCAAATTTCTACTTTCATTGTTATACCTCACTTTTATATTTAAAAGATTTTTATCTCATGACTACCAGATCTACTGTTCCTACTATAACTAAACAACTATGTTAAGTATGGAAAATGTCGATACTGAGAAATATGTTAGTAAGTTTCATATACTTGTAATTATATCATACCCATGAAATATTTAGGTAATCCTAGATGAAGAAATTATGTATTATTAATTCTATGAAATTACCTGTAATATTTATTTTTGTATATATTTTTTCAATAAAACATGGTATTATCATAATAAAATATTATTTCTGAAAATCTTATATTAATAAGTTGACCAGATAATCTGGAGGCTAGGTTCTTAAATGAATCTAGCCATTTTTATTTTAATCTGACTAACTTGGCGTAAGTCTCTCACGCACTCTGTACAGCCCTCACACAAAATCAAAAAAAGATTTTGGTTCTCTGCTTGCACGCTGTGAAAGTGATTCGCACCAAATTAAAATTTGGGCTCTCTACTTTTCTTCAAGTTGGAGTTGGACGCCAAGTAAGCTATGCATTTGCAGTTCTAAAATTCAGATGGGGTAAAAGAATCCCCACCTGAATTAAGAACTTACTTCAATCAAAAAGGGGGATTCCAATGGAGTCATTAGCAAAAAGTGAAGTTTCTCAGTATGAATTTAGTAATGTAGAAATTTCAAATAAAGCATTTTTTAGTTTTTTATTTCAATCTTTTATTTATGGTACAGTTGTAGGTGCTATGTCTCTTCTAATACCATTATTTGCATTAAAGCTAAGTGCAGATACTATTCAAGTTGGATTAATTACTGGTAGCCGTGGAATGAGTCATTTTCTCTTAGTAATACCTGTGGGTTTATTAGTAAATAGATTTGGCATAAAAAAAGTTTTTATTACAAGTAGTTTTCTTAGTTTTTTAATAGTTTTATCAATTACAAATGCAAATAATCCTAGCATATTATTATTATTTGCATTTATAGAAGGTCTAACATGTTCTACGCGATTAACTGCTTTAAACTCCTGGTGTTTTAAAATTCTTCCATTTTTAAAATCATCTCAAATGGGATGGTATAAGGGCAGCAGCAGTATAGGACTTACAATTTTAGGTCCTATTTTAGCAAGTTTTTTATCTGATAAACTGGGATTCACTTTAACTTTTATACTTATTGCTATTATAATTTTAATAGCCAATTTAATTGAAATATTCTCTGAAACTAAAATAGAAATTGCTATTAATACACATAAAAAAAGTGAGAAAATTACATCTTCTATTATGAATTTAGTAAAAATGCTTAAAAAACCAAAATTATTATTTGTAGCTTATGGTGAAAGTGCCAGCTCTGGTTTGACTTCTTGCTTTAGAATACTGATGGTATTACTTTTGGTAGGATTTATGCATAAAGAATCAAGTTCGGTTTCTTTAGTTACTGCTTTACTTGGAATAGCTTATTTATTTGTAGTATTTTTAGGAGGTCATCTTTTAAATTATTTAAAATCTACATATATATTCATATGTTCTTCTTGTATTATAATTATTGCTTTTATAATTATGGCTACAAATTATAATATAATTTTTATATCCTTTGCCTCATTTTTAGTTGGTATGGGTTTAGGTTTTTTAAATCTTGTAAATTATAAAATTATATCAGTTATACCCGGTAATAGTGCTAATATTTCTACAATAATAACTTTTAGTACAGGTGTCTCACTATTCATATCACCTATGATTATAAGTTTTATTCTTGGATTGTTTAGCTTTAAGGCAGGTTTTTTTACACTGATTTTACCTTTTATAATAATTATTGTTTTAGTAGGTTTTAAAGCTAGATTAATTAATGAATCTTAATAGTTGAATACTTTCCTGGAGAAATTTCATATGTTAAAAATTTGAAAAAACTGAGAGGTTTTTTATAAAAAATAATTGATATGAATTACAATATAATAAGAATAGATTATAAAAATTCAAATTGAAATAGAGATTACATATTTTTTATAAAGTATTGTCACCAAAATATAGATTTAACATAATGATAATAAACATACTGGTTTTTTGCTATAAACATTGTAATTGTTATTAAATTATGTTTAAATCATAATATATGATGGAGGTGATTATATAAATGAGTAGTTCAATAATAGTAGCAGAAGATGAACCTATTACCCGAATGGATATATGTGAAATGCTAACATCTGCTGGATATTATGTTGTGGGGCAGGCGTCAAATGGATTACAAGTAGTTGAACTTTGTAGGAGATTTAAACCTGACCTTGTTCTCATGGATATAAAAATGCCTAAATTAGATGGAATTCAAGCGGCAGAACTTTTAATTAAAGAAAATATTGTAGAATCAGTAATAATGCTTACAGCATACAGCGGAAAGGAATTTATAGACAAGGTAAAAGAAATTGGTGCTATAGGATATATTGTAAAACCTATAGATGAAAACAGGCTTATACCTCAGGTGGAGATTGCCATTGCTAAAGGAAAGGAAATCAAGCATATTAAAGATAAGATAGAAAATATTAAAACAATACATACAGCAAAGGAAATTCTCATGGAAAAGTATAATTTAACAGAAAATGATGCCTATAAAAAATTGAGAAAGATGAGTATGGACAAACAAGCATCTATATTTGAAACCTCTAAAAACATAATTAGATATAAGTAAATTTAGGAGATATGATATGCTTAAAAAACTATGTAAATTACACACTGATTTGTCTAAAGAAGATATAGCTCAACTAGAGAATATTGAAAAATCAATTCCTATGTTTGCAAATCTTGTAAAAGGAGATATATTTATAGACTGTCTTACTAGAGATCATGATGTTGCAATTGTAGTTTCGGAAGCAAAGCCTACAAACTGTAAATCGCTATATAAAAGCTATGTTGTGGGGAAAATTGCTCTAAGGCAAAATGAACCTGCAGCACTAAGAACATTGGAAATAGGAATGGAAACTACAGATTTAAAGGCTATAACTCAGGAAAATATAGTAGTTAAACAAAATACTGTTCCAATTAAAAATAGAGATGATAAGATAATTGGTGTCTTAATTATGGAAAAGGACATAACTGAAGATGTAACTCAAAGCCGCAATGTGGAAATTTTATCTCAAACTACAGAACAGCTTTCGGAAACGTTGATGAATATAAAGGATTCAGATTATGAAAATGCTGTGGCATATAATTTGATAAATGATGGGATTCTAGCAATAAATGAATTAGGTGTTTGTATTTATGTAAATTATAAAGCTGAGGAATTATATAGAAAAATAGGTTATAAAGATAAACTAGTGGGTATGTCTTTTGATAATTTAGTTTTAAATGAAGTGAATTTTCATGATATGATGAAGGAAAAAAAGTCCATAGTACTAGAAGCTAATGTAGGTAAATTTGTTTTACAAACCAAATATGCAGTTATAAAAAAATCAAAATGACAAAATCAAATTTCTTACAGTAGGAGAATTTAGAGATTTGATACTTTCAAAGAGTGAAGATGAAATAAAATCTATAAGAGATGGATTGACTTCAGAAATTATAGCAGCAGTAACTAAGCTTATGACTAATATGGATTTGGTATACGGAGCACAAAAATTTTGTAATACTGCTACCTGTAATACTACTATAGGTAAAAGGGGGACTTTATCAGCAAGACTTCAGCCTAATAATCCCACAGATGATATAGATGGAATAATGGCTTCTGTAATGGAAGGAATAAGTTATGGAGTTGGAGATGCTGTGATTGGTCTTAATCCTGTAGTAGATACTATAGAAAGTGTTTCTAAAATACTAAATAAATTTAATGAGTTTACAACTAAATGGAAAATACCAACACAAAATTGTGTACTTGCCCATATAACAACCCAGATGGAAGCTCTTAAAAAGGGTGTACCAATAGATATTATGTTTCAAAGTCTGGCAGGTTCTGAAATTTCAAATAGAGCCTTTGGAATAAATGTAAACTTATTGGATGAAGCTTATGAACTTATGAAATTAAATAAAAGTTCTAAAGGAGATAATTTTATGTATTTCGAAACAGGGCAGGGGTCAGAACTCTCTTCAGAAGGGCATAATGGTGCTGATCAGCTTGTGATGGAAGCAAGATGCTATGGACTTGCCAAAAGGTATAATCCCTTTCTTGTTAATACAGTTGTTGGATTCATTGGACCGGAATATTTATACGATGGAAGGCAGGTTATAAGGGCAGGACTTGAAGATCATTTCATGGGAAAGCTAACAGGGTTATCTATGGGGGTTGATACCTGTTATACAAATCATATGAAGGCAGATCAAAATGATCTGGAGAATTTAGCTATGCTTCTTTCCATGGCAAATTGTAATTATTTTATGGGAATTCCCTGTGGTGATGATGTAATGCTTATGTATCAATCTTCAAGTTATCATGATATAGCAACTTTAAGGGAAATAACTGAAAAAAGAGCTATAGATAAATTTGAAAAGAGAATGGAAGAGTTAGGAATAATGGAAGAGGGAAGGCTTACAGAAAGAGCTGGAGATCCTTCTATATTTAGATAGTGTGGTGAGTTAATTGAAAAATGACATAATAAGTATAGATAACCCTTTGGATAGGGAAATGTGCATGAGAATTAAGGAAACTACTCCAGCAAGAGTATGTGTTGGAAAAGCTGGAACCAGACTTAAAACAGATACATTACTGAAATTCAGGGCAGATCATGCCGTAGCTATGGATGCCGTTTGGTCAGCTGTAGATGAAAAATCAATTGATGAACTTAATTTTTTGAAAATACAAACTGTAGTAACGGATAAAGAAGAATATATAACAAGGCCTGATTTTGGAAGGAAATTTTCTAAAGATACTATTGAATATATCAAAAAAAATTGTATACATTCTCCAGAGGTGCAGATTATAGCAGGAGATGGACTCAGCTCTACTGCTATTAATGCAAATTTAAGAGATATATATTCAATTATTTTAGATGGATTAGAAGCTAAAGGCTATAAAGTTGGTACACCTATATTTATAAAATTTGCCAGAGTTGCAACCATGGATAGGATAGGTGAAGCGTTAAATGCAAAGATTACTATAATACTTATAGGAGAAAGACCTGGACTTGCTACTGGTGAAAGTATGAGTTGCTATATGGCCTATGAATCCAGTACCAAAAAGCCGGAATCACAGAGAACTGTAATATCCAATATTCATAGAAATGGTATGCCGCCGGTGGAAGCTGGAGCACAAATAGTAGATTTAATACAAGTAATGCTGAAAGAAAAGAAAAGTGGAGTTGATTTGAAGATATAAAATAATTTCTAGGAGTACAAATGGGAATAACTCCTTTTAACCTTGGGGAAAGTAAAAGGGAAAGGAGTTGATTTTATGCCTACAAAATCAGAGAGAAAGTCTAGAAATGACAACAAAACTCAAAATCCAAAGACAGCGAATCCAATAACCATGGATACAGACACAAATATGAGAAAACCCGTTAGAGGGTTGCCAAACAAGTAGAATTTATTTGATTTCTATTATATGAATTGTTATTAATGTGAAGAAAAAATAAATTTATTAAACAGGACAGAGCAATTTTTATGTGCTCTGTCCTGTTTAGTGTTACTTGTGCAATTTAAGCTTATTGAGATCAAATTCAGAGTAATCTGACTAACCTATTGATTTTTTACAAAAATATTTAAAAAACTGTTGATAAGCAAATAAAAAATAAAGATAATACATATAGAGGAAAAATTAATAAAATTTATCAAAGAGAAAAATAGTTATATAAAATAAAAGGAGAAAAGAAATGAATAATAGAACTAAAAAATGCCCTTATTGTACTAAAGATATTCCTATAGATACTAAAATTTGTCCTCGCTGTGGAATGAAACAGAAAAGAAGTTTTAATTTTAGTAACTTTAGAATTATTTTATCTATAATACCTATAGGTATATCTGTATTTTTTGCTTTACACAACATGGGGGTTTTTAAAGGAAAATCGGAAAACATCAGTAGTAATAGCTATAATTATGATAATAATAAAAATTATGATAATAACGATAAAGTTGAAAATAGAAAATATACTATGGAAAAATTTATGGAAATAAAAATGGGAATGACCTATGATAAGGTACAGAAGATACTTGGTGAGGGAGAAGAAGAATCCTCTTCGGGACATTTTAGTAATGAAGCAGCTGATTATAAATGGGAAAATTCTGATGAAACAGGTATATATATAAGTTTTTTAAATAATAAAGTAATAGATAAATCGCAGGTTGATTTGGAGTCAAAAAATGCAAAGGTAACAAAAAACATGTACGATAGATTAAAGACTAATATGACTTATAGTGAAGTTAAATCAATACTTGGTAAAGGTGAATTAAGCTATGAATCTATGGAAGAAGATTACAGTGCTGAAACTTATATATGGACAAATGAAGATGAAAGTTATTTGAATGTTAACTTTATAGATGGAAAATTGGAATCCAAAAAGCAGTATGATTTAAAATAGGAATTAAATAATAGAATTTACTTCACTAACCAAGGGAAAGGGAAAAATAAATTTTATCTTTGATGGATATGATATTTGTCATAATGAGAAAGAGATAATTGATAAAATAGGATATAATAAAAATGCCGATATTGACTATACATCTGCTTCTATTTTCTGTTCGAAAGGAGAGGCTTTTTTAATAAAGGGAGATGAGGCGGAAAGCTATATGCATTGTTTGTAGATGGCATTTTTTACTAGTTTCAAATAATGATTAAATTAAAATATTTTACTATTTAAACAAAATAGGAAGGGTGAATAAATTTGGCTGAAAAAACTATTGTAGAAAAATTAAAATTAGATAAGTATAATTCTATTGCGATAATTAGTTTACCAGAGCTGAAAAATGAATATTTTCATAGTTTACAAAAATATGATTCCACTTTTAATAAGGATAAATATGATCTGATTTTTGCTTTTGTATTCAATATTAATGGCTTAAAAGAAATTATTGATGAAGTCATTAATGAAAATAGATTAAATAGTAATGGATATTTATATATTGCATATCCTAAAAAGGGCAATAAAATATACTCAGATTTTATTCATAGAGATGAAATTCTTCCTAGTTTAAATGTAGATGACAAGGGAGATGGATATATTGGAGATAGTAATGTAAAGTTTGCGCGAATGGTAAGCTTAGATGAAACATTTACTATTGTGGGGGTAAAAGAGGCTGGTTCTAGCAAAAGAAAGACTTCAACTGCCAGCAGCCAATATGTAGATGACTATATTAAATATATACCTGAAATTGAAGATTATCTTTCTGGTGATACCATTTTGTCTGAGTTTTATAAAAATTTAACTTCTGGATATAAAAAAGATTGGGCAAGATATGTCTATAGTGCTAAACAGGAAGCAACCAGAAAAAAGCGTTTGTCTGAAATGGAAATGATACTCAGTAAAGGATTTAAGACAAAAGAACTTTATCGAAAATGGCTTTCAACTAATAGCTAGAGGCAATATTCAATCTCTTATTTTCTTAAGCTATGATGATAATATACTGCGCAGGTAATAAAAGCAGCTAAAATTTTTGCAATAAGATCTGTAGCAGTATCTTGAAATCCACCTGTTACCATATTAGTTTTAAATAAACAATCTGCTGTAAATTCAAACATCTCCCATAATGTACCCAAGGCTATTGAAAAGCTAAATGAAAATACTCCATTGAAAAGAATAAGCCGCTGCTTTGTAATTCCCTGCTTCTTTTTAATAATTCCCTGTATTATATATAAGGCTATTATAACTGCGTACATACCGAATATGCTGTGAAGAAATATATCCCACCACCAAAATATATCATAGAATCTCTTGATTTCACCTAAATATTGTGCAGAAAAAATAAATAACAAACTTACCAAGTTAAAGCTGGGAGGTAGCATTATATTCTTTATATTAGAGATATATGTAATTATAAAAGGAAGTATAAGACAGACTGCAGCCAGCAGAGATAGGTATAAAATCTTCCATTGTCTTGATAAAATAGCAGTTATAACTGTGGTAGTAAGAATTAGTTCAAATAATGCGGCTATTACAATTACTAATTTATTATTATTTTTATTAAGCATAAAAATATTATCCTTTCTATGGATTTATAGTTATTAACCATTAGTATATACATGATAAATTTATTGTTGTTTATAGTGATTATTTTCTGTATATTTGAAATTTATATGCATTATCTGTGGAATACATATGATAATATAAAAGAAAAAAGAAAATTAATAATTTGAAGAGCTACATGATTAGCTTTTCATTATTAAGTGATGAAATTTCATATTGCATAATTTTAAATTCTATATATAGTATATATTTGAAATCAAAGACCCCATATATAGATGCATGAGTGAAAATAAATTAATTATGCAATTTGAGCGGTTAACAATAATGATATAAATATTTATGAAGGTATAAAATTTTTTATGGAATGCAGGAGGTATTAAAAATGCAGCAGTATTTTCTTGGATTTGATGCTGGTACTCAAAGTGTTAAGGTTGCCATATATGATGAACATATGAATTGTGTAGCTGAAGCAGCCAATAAAACCACTTTAAAATATCCTCATATTGGTTGGGTGGAAATGGATGCAGAGGAATATCTATATCTTACTAAAAAGGGAATGAAGGAATGTGCACTTCAGTTACAAAATAAAAAAATACCTTTAAACTCAGTTAAATCTATTATGGGTGACGGCATTATATGCGGTATAGTTGGGATTGATGAGAGTGGAGAAGCTATTACACCATATATAAACTATTTGGATTCCAGAACTGAGGAAGATGTTAAAGCCATTAACAATTTAAATTTATCCCTATGGCAGAAAGAAACGGGAAATGCTGAAGCAAGCTGCATGTTTCCAGCTATGCATGCAAGATGGATTTTAGCTAATAATGAAAATTTTAAAAAATCAGGCAAAAAATTTGTACATAATGCTGCCTATATTTTGTCAAGACTTGCAGGATTAAATAGTGAGGATGCTTTTATTGATTGGGGAACTATGTCTGGCTGGGGACTTGGATATCGTGTTTATGATAAAGAATGGTCATATGAGCAACTTGAAATCTTAGGTATAGATAAAGGTTATATGCCTAAAATTGTGAAACCTTGGGATATAATTGGAGGTTTATCAATAGAGTCTGCCAGAGAAACTGGTTTTCCAGAAGGTATTCCTATTTGTGCTGGTGCTGGCGACACTATGCAGTCTATGCTTGGTAATGGAGTAATTGATGCAAATAGAGCAGTAGATGTGGCTGGGACTTGTGCCATGTTTTGTGTTTCTACCAGTGGGATCGTACCGGAACTCAGCAGAAGAGGAAGTGGACTTATTTTTAACTCTGGAACTCTTGAAAATACATATTTTTACTGGGGATTTGTAAGGACTGGAGGATTATCTTTAAGATGGTTTAAGGATAACCTTTGCAAGAAATCAGAGGATGATAACTATTATGAAAGATTAAGCAGAGAAGCGAGAAAAGTTTCTCCAGGATGTAATGGCGTATTTTTTCTGCCTTATTTAACAGATACCCATGGAGAGTATTCAAATCTTAAGGGAAGTTTTATAAATATGACTTTAGATACAGACCAATATGTTTTGTGGAGGGCTATTTTGGAATCGATTGCCTATGAGTATTTGGAGATTACTGATGTCTATAGAGGTGCAGGTATTGATATTAATACTATTACCATAGCAGAAGGCGGAAGTAAAGATGATCTGTGGAATCAGATTAAAGCGGATATAATAGGCACTGAAGTTATGACACTTCAGGTGTCGAGGGGAGCTGTAATGACAAATTGTATTGTAGGTTCTTATGCGGTAGGTAATATTAAAGATTTAAAAAAGTCATTAATCGGTACTGTGAAAATTCATAATGAATACATGCCTAATCTATATAATACTGAATTTTACAGACAGCAGCGTAAATTTCAAAAAGATATTTTAAAGACAATGAAATAATATTTTACAGTTTAATTAATTTGTCTTGTGATTTAACTGAGTAACATTGCTTTTATTTAAATACCATGCTACAATAAATCTGTAAAGTACAAATCTAATAAATAAATGAAAGGGTAAAGGTATTTGCAGCCATGAGAATGTAATTCACTTATAAGGATCATTTAATAAATAATTAAAACTTTAAATTTACAGATTAAGTTTTTGTGTTTAATTTTATTAAAACCTATGAGTGGATAGTTTATCATTGCTTTTATAATATCTTTATTACTGGCTAAAAGTATTTATTTTTACTTGCGGTTTGCTGTAGGTTTATTTGTGTATTCCATTGTGTAAATACACTTTTAATTGTACTTTTATAGTAATATTTATCCTGCGTACCCCATGTATCTTAAAAATAATATAAGGGCGTAAGGTTTGCAGGAATTAATCTAGCTTTAGCAAATATGTTATTTTGGCTAAATGAGATTAATTGATATTTAAGGATGCTATCCTCTCTAGGTTTAAGGAGGGGATTTTTTGTTGTTAATGGAATGTAAAAGTATAAAAAAGTATTTTGGAGACAGGTTAATACTTGATATAAAAGATCTTAAGATATATTCTGAGGATAGAATTGGTCTTGTAGGTATTAATGGTGAAGGTAAAACTACACTTATAAATATACTTGCTGGAATAGACAATGAATACGAAGGAACCGTTAAAAGCTATGGTAAATTCAGCTTAATAGGACAGCTTGATAAAGAGATTCAGGGAAGTATAGATAGTGAGGCTGCCAAAGCCTTTGGTGCTAATATAAAATGGGATAGTAATTTAAGCGGAGGGGAAAAGACTAGATTTAAGCTTGCTAAGGGATTTTATGAAAACAGTAATATGATAATAGCTGATGAGCCTACCAGTAATTTAGATATTGAAGGTATAGAAATTCTTGAAGAAAAATTTAGAAAGTATAGAGGAGCTTTTATAATTGTATCTCATGATAGAGAATTTCTTGATAGATTGTGCAACAAGATAATTGATTTAAATAAGGGAAAAATTAAAGAATATAGAGGTAACTACAGAAGTTATAGAGAACAGAAAGATCAGGAATATAACAGAGAAGTCTTTGAATATGAACAATATATAAAGGAGAAAGGTAGAATTGAGGGAGCTATTGAAAATGTGAAAAGGAAGGGGGACTCTATAAAAAGGACTCCAAAACGTATGGGAAATTCCGAGGCAAGACTTCATAGAATGGGTGGACAGAAGGCAAAAGCCAATCTTAATAAAACCACAAAGAATATGGAGAAAAGATTAGAGCATATAAATATAAAGGAAAAACCTCCTGAGACAAAAAGGATAAAACTAGATGTACCAGAAGAAAATAAACTTCATAGTAATATAGTTATCTGTGGAAATAACATAAATAAAGCCTTCAAAAATAAAATTATATTTAAAGATGCAGAATTTACTATATATAATAATTCTAAAAATGCTCTTATAGGACCCAATGGATGCGGAAAAAGTACTCTTTTAAAGATGATTATAAATGGAGAGGTTTCAATAAAAAAATCAAAAGCTCTTAAAATAGGGTATTATAGTCAGAGTCTTGATATTGTAGAGGAGGAACTGAGTATACTTGAAAATGTAACTAAAAATAGCATATATGATGAAAACTTTGTTAGAATTACCTTGGCAAGGCTTTTATTTAAAGATAAAGATGTATATAAAAAGGTTAAAGTTCTAAGCGGAGGAGAAAGGGTTAAAGTTTGTTTTGCAAAGCTTATACTTAGTGATATAAATTTACTTATACTGGATGAACCCACTAATTATTTGGATGTAGATTCTCTTGAAATTGTTGAAAAGGTACTAAAGGACTATTCTGGCACTATCCTATTGGTTTCTCATGACAGAAGATTTATAAATGCCATAGCAGATAATATTCTATACATTGAAAATCATGAGATTGAAGCTTCAAGGGGAACCTATGAAGAATATATGGAGAAAAAGAATAATCCTGTAATTCACAGAGAAGAAGAGATAAAAAAACAAGTACTCGTGCTTGAAAATCGTCTTTCAGAAGTTATAGGTAAGCTTTCTGCTCCTTCTAAAAAGGATGATGTTAAAGCTCTTGATAAGGAATATTACAAAATATTAAAAGATTTAAAGAATTTAAGATTAAAATTAAAAAATATATAGCTAAAGTAGAGGGTGTGTAATTGCACCCTTTACTGGTTTTACAAAAGATAAAACTATAATATATTTGTATAATAATTTATCCTCTATAGTGCTAATTATTTTAAATTTGAAGTAGGTTAAAAGTTAAAATGATAATGAAATATATTGACAGATAACAATGAAAATGTTATCATAAGCTCGTAAAGTGAATAAAGGGATTGTAACTGTTAGGCAGGCAAAACCCAAGTTAAGATAAATTTGTATTTATTTTAATTTGGGTGTTTTATTATGTGAATAATAAATTTGCTAGTTATTATTGATATATTTAAATAATTCTATTAGGTTATATTTATAATAGATAATAGCATTTTATCCGATGACTACCATCCGTAATACTTCCAACGCACTCTGTACAGTGGCAAATAACGGATGCTACGTCCCTGGATAACGATTTACCTTAAAGGACAACGAGTTCTAAGTATCGAAAATACCGATACTTAGAACTCTGTTAGTAAGTTTCAGATGGAAAAAAATCCACCTGAAACAAAGAACTCTGTTTATATCACATAACGTTGGGGTGATTACTATGATAATTAAAAAAATATTGAATAACAATGTAGTTACAACTTTAGATAAGAATACAAAGCTTGAAAAAGTGGTTATGGGAAGAGGAATTGCTTTTCAAAAGAAGATAGGAGATATTATTTCTAATTCAAAAATTGAAAAAGTCTTTATTCTGGAAAATACAATTGAAAATGAAAAGTTTCAAAAGTTAATAAATGAAATTCCCTTGGAATATGTAAAATTATCTGAAGCTATAATAAGCTACGGTAAAGAAAAATTAAATACGGAATTTTATGATCATATTTATATAGCACTTACAGATCATATAGCCTTTGCCATTAAAAGATTTAAGGAAGGGACTAATCTTAAAAATCATTTACTTTGGGAAATTCAAAGGATTCATAAAAAAGAATATGAAGTTGGTCTATGGGCGATTAAACTGATTGAAAAAGAACTCGATATCAAAATGAATATAGATGAAGCTGGTTATATTGCATTGCATTTAATTGATGCTTCTCTTAATGAAAGCATGGATAATACCATGAATATAACTACAATTGTTCAGCAAATATTGAATATAATAAAATACTTTTTTACCATAGAATTTAATGAAGAAGATATTTCCTATGATAGGTTGATAACACATTTGAAGTATTTTGCTCAAAGGGTAATTTCAAATAAAACTTTATCTCAGGATCAGGACGAATTTTTAGAAATAGTAAGGGAAAATTATAAACAACCTCATAATTGTGCATTGAAAATAAAGAAATTTGTTGAAAAAAATTATCATTATAAAATAAATGATGGTGAAGTAGTCTATCTTACTCTCCATATACAGAGAGTTATTTCTAGTATAGAGCACAATTAAAAGATAAAATTTAATATCTGGGATTGTTACTGGTTATGCAGGCAAAACCTAAATTGAAGTATATACAACAACAGGTATGCTTTTCAATTTAGGTTTTTTTATTTTATAAATTTAAAGTATTGATTATGTCGGAATTTTTAATAAGCATAAATTTTGTAAGAGAAATAAATTAAAACTATAAAAAAAGATAACATTATTTTTAGTAAAAATAGTATTCTGGCATAGAAAATATACAAGGAGGATTAAATAATGGATTATAGCAAAGTAGCTAAAGAGATCTTAAAGTATTTAGGGGGTGAAGGCAACGTAGCAAGTGCAGCACATTGTGCCACAAGATTGAGAGTTATTTTAAAAGATGAAAAAAAGGCAGACGTAAAAAAGATTGAAAAAATTGATGCAGTTAAAGGGGTATTTAATAGCTCAGGGCAACTTCAAATTATAATTGGTCAGGGAACAGTAAATAAAGTTTATAATGCATTTACAGAGGGAACTTCCATTCAGCAAGCCAGCTTAAGTGATACTAAAAAAGCAGCAGCAAAAAATATGAATGTCTTTGCAAAATTTGCAAGAATGCTGTCAAATATATTTGTTCCAATTATTCCGGCAATAGTTGCCAGTGGCCTTTTGATGGGATTACTAGGTATGTTTCAGACTTTTCATTGGATAGATGATAAAAGTGGAATATATATATTGTTAAATATGTTTTCAAATGCAGCCTTTGTATTTTTACCAGTTTTAATTGCTTTTAGTGCCGCTAGAGAATTTGATACCAATCCATTTTTGGCAGCAGCATTGGGAGCTATAATGATACATCCAGATCTGCAAAATGCATGGACCCTTGGTGAGGGAATTAAAACAACTATTTCTGTGTTTGGACTTAATGTTGGCATGGTAGGTTATCAGGGAACAGTTCTTCCAATATTGATTGCAGTTTGGGTAATGAGTCGTATAGAAAAGATTTTAAGAAAGATTATTCCAGATGTACTGGATATTTTACTTACACCATTTTTTACATTAATGATTAGTGCATTTTTTTCATTATTAGTAATAGGGCCTGCAGGAAGATTACTTGGAGATGGAATTTCTTTTGGGCTTCAAACATTATATAATACAGCAGGAGTATTTGCAGGAATATTGTTTGGAGGCTGTTATTCATTAATTGTTATTACTGGGATACAGCATAGTTTTCATGCCATAGAGGCGGCTCTGATTGCAAATCCTGAGATTCATAAAAACTTTCTGCTTCCAATTTGGTCAATGGCCAATGTAGCTCAAGGTGGTGCTGCTCTTGCAGTCTACTTTAAGACAAAAAATAAGAAGATAAAAGCAATTGCTTCTCCAGCTGCTCTATCAGCTTTGCTTGGAATAACTGAACCGGCAATCTTTGGAGTTAATTTAAGATTTGTAAGACCTTTTGTAGCAGCAGCTATAGGCGGTGCTATAGGCGGCGGTTATATTGTATTAACTAAAGTTGCAATGAATGGTATTGGGGTAACTGGTATACCAGGAACGGCAATTGTACAGCAGGGTTCTATAATTCACTACTTAATAGGTTTGGTTTTAGCCTTTGCAGGTGCTTTTATCATCGCATTTATTATTGGCATAAAAGAAGAAGAGAATGAAAATACTGAAGAAGTTGAAGAATTAGATGATTTGGAAATTAATGAGGCAGATGCAAGTGTTCTTTGTAATTTAGTATCACCCAGTAATGGAAATGCAATGTCCCTTAAAAAGGTACCAGATAAGACTTTTGCTGAAGAATTATTGGGAAAGGGTATAGCAGTGGATCCGGAAGATGGTGTTGTAGTTGCACCTGTAGATGGAAGTATAACACTGATGTTTGATACAAAACATGCTGTTGCTATTAAAACCAGTGATGGAGTTGAAGTGCTTATTCACATAGGTATAGACACTGTTAAGATGAATGGTAAAGGGTTTAATGCATTAGTTAAAACTGGTGATGTGGTTAAGAAAGGGCAGAAATTAGTGGAATTCGATCTGGATTTAGTAAAGGAGGAAGCTGAATCTCCAATAATTATGATTATTGTCACAAATTCTGATTCAATGAAATTTGTTAAATCACTGAAATATGGTAAAGTAAAACAAGGTGATGGATTAGCGGTAGTCGGGGTAGAATAAACTTACAGAGCTGCTTGGTGAGTTAATATAAAATGAATTAAAAATAATAGAAATTTGATGGTGATGGTTATATGAATAAAAATGAAGAATTAATGAAATTGGCATATAAGGCAATTTCAGATGGGAAAGAAAGAGTTAATAGTGATTATCACAGATTGAAGTACCATTTAATGCCTCCAGTAGGTTTTATGAATGATCCCAATGGATTTATTAACATAAATGGAGAGTATCATCTCTTTTATCAGCTTAATCCTCTTTTCCCTAAAGGTAAAAAAGTATATTGGGGACATGTAAAGAGTATTGATCTGGTTAATTGGCAGCAGCTTCCCATAGCACTTTCACCAGGGGATTGGTATGACAAAGATGGATGCTATTCAGGCAGTGCAGTTGATTACAATGGTAAATTTACTTTGATATATACTGGGAATGTCAAAAATAGCTGTGGAAATAGAGAAACCTATCAGTGCATTGCACAAACTGAGGATAATATAAACTTTATAAAAAGCAGTGATAATCCAGTTATAAACAATCAGCCAGAGGGATATACGAGACATTTTAGAGACCCTAAAGTTTGGAAACATGATGGAGTATGGTATATGGTAATAGGAGCTCAAACAGTAAAAGAACAGGGGACTGCAATACTTTATAGTTCTTATAACTTATTTGATTGGAATTTGATAGGGGAAGTAGCAGGATCAAATATAGAAGATTTGAGCTTTTTAGGCTATATGTGGGAATGTCCTAACTTACTAAACATAAAGGGAAAGGATGTATTGATCTTTTGTCCTCAGGGAGTTGAAAAGCAGGGTGATCTGTATAATAATATATATCAATGTGGCTATCTTGTAGGAAATTTGGACTACAAAACTGGAAAATTAAATTATAAAAATTTTATGGAATTAGATAGAGGATTTGAATTCTATGCTCCTCAGTTCATGGAGGATGATAGAGGAAGAAAGCTTTTGATAGGATGGATAGGACTGCCGGATGAAGATGAAGCTCCTACCGTTAAAAATGGCTGGCTTCACTGCCTTTCAATGGTAAGAGAACTAGATATGAAAGATGATAGAATAATTCAAAAACCAGCAGAGGAAATGAAACTTTTAAGAAAAAATGAGATATCCTATAGAAATGTTGAAATAAAAAATGAACAGGTTGATTTTAATAACATAAATGGTGATAGTTATGAATTATTATGTGACTTTTCCTGGAGTGCTGTTTCAGAATTTGGGATAAAGCTGAGATGCAATGAAACTTTAAGTGAAGAAACTGTAATTTATTATGATGTCAAAAGTGAAAAATTAATTTTGGATAGAGATAAAAGTGGATTAAGCTTAAAGGGAGTTAGAAAATGTGATGTTAAAAATCATGGTAATTTAAAGCTTCACATATTTATGGATACCTCTTCCATTGAGATCTTTGTAAATGATGGGGAAGAAGTTTTTACAGCCAGAATATATCCTAATAGGGATAGCAGAGATATAATTTTTTATTCAAAAAATGGTGATGTAAAGTTTGATGTTAAGTACTGGGAACTATGATAATCTATAATAAAAATCTCATAATATTTTCTACGCTGTGAGTATTAAAATTTATAGTTTTTAAAATCACAAGTTATATTTACATAATATTGCTTGTGATTTTTTATATTTTTGTTCGGAACATATGTTTGTATATTTTTTATTGTCAATAATATAGTTAGGCTATGATAAGGATTATGAAGATGGTAAAATAGTACTAAAGCAAATAGGTTAAAAGGAAGTAGGGGAAACAAATGAGAATTTTACATACAGCGGATTGGCATCTAGGTAAAAATTTAGAGGGCTGCAGTCGCATGGATGAGCAGGATGCCTTTCTCAATGACTTTGTTGAAATAGTAAAATCTAATGACATCGACTTAATAATTATTGCAGGAGATATTTATGATAATGCTAATCCCCCTGCAAGAGCAGAGAGAATGTTTTATAACACATTAAAAAAATTATCTGCTAAGGGTGAAAGATTAACTTTGGTGATATCAGGTAATCATGATAACCCTGATAGACTTATAGCAGCAGGACCTTTAGCAAGAGATCATGGAATTATAATGGTGGGTACTCCAAAATCTGTTGTTCCAACAGGAGAATATGGCAGTCATAAGGTTGTTAATTCTGGAGAAGGCTTTATTGAAGTTGGGATAAAAGGGGAAAGGGCTGTAATTTTAACAGTTCCTTACCCCAGCGAAAAGAGATTAAATGAAGTATTGTATGGGGCAATGGACGAGGAAAAGGAAAAATTGGATTCTTACAGTGACAGAGTAAAAACTTTATTTGAAAGTTTAAGTGAAAATTATAGAGAAGATACTGTAAATATAGCAGTATCTCATCTATTTGCCATGGGAAGTGAAGAAGCAGGCTCCGAGAGAAGTATTCAGCTGGGAGGTAGTTTTATTGTAGATGGAAGCTGTTTTCCTGAAAAAGCTCAGTATATTGCACTAGGACACGTACATAAGCCTCAGATAGTACCTGGCACGGATAGAAGAGCAAGATATGCTGGGTCCCCCATACATTACAATAAGAAAGAAATCAATTTTACGAAAAAATGTTTTATTATAGATGTAAAAGCGGGAGAAAACTGCCATATTGAAGAGATTGAATTTAAAGTATATAAACCTATAGAGCTCTGGAAATGTAAAAGCATTGAGGAAGCCATTGAGAAATGTATAGAAAATAAAGATAGAAATTGCTGGGTTTATCTTGAGATAACAACGGACAGATATATAAGAGAAGATGAAATAAAGTTGATGAAAAATAATAAAAAAGATATTTTGGAAATCATGCCTAAAATATTAGAGGGAAATAATGATGAGTTGAATATAAATAGTTTTTCAGAAAAATCTTTTGAAGACATTTTTAGGGAATTCTACTTTAAGGAAAGAAAAGTTGAACCACAGCCGGAAGTGGTAGATTTATTGTTATCTATTATAAGGGAAGGGGAAGAGGAAAATGAGACCAATTAAACTTAAGATAAAGGGGCTTAATAGCTTTATAGACAGTCAAGATATTGATTTTCAAAAATTGACGGATAAAGGTTTATTTGGAATATTTGGTCCTACAGGTAGTGGTAAATCTACAATACTGGATGGCATTACTTTAGCATTATACGGAGAAGTTGCAAGAAAGAGTTCAAATTATATGAATACCAATTGCAGCAGTCTGAACGTCAGTTTTGAATTTCAAATTTCCTCAGTAGAAATAAAAAGATATAGAGTAGATAGAGAGTTTAGAAGAGATCCTAAAACAGGAAATGTAAGGACTAGATCAGCTAAAATAATAAGTATAGAAAATAATGAGAAAATAATTCTAGAAGAAGGAGCTAAAAGTGTAACAGGCAAATGTGAAGAGATAATTGGATTGACATTGGAAGATTTTACTAGAACCGTGGTGCTTCCTCAGGGAAAATTCAGTGAATTTTTAAAGCTTGAAGGAAAAGATAGAAGAAATATGCTGGAAAGATTATTTAATCTTCAGAAATATGGAGATAATCTTTCAATAAAGTTAAATGGCAAGATTAAAAGAGAAAGAGAAAAGGTGAATCTTTTAGATGGAGAATTAAAGGGATATGAAAATGTAAATAATGAAATACTTCAGGACAAGACAAATACACTGATTGAAAAAAAGGAGCATTATGATAGAGCTCAAGAAGAATTAAAGATTTGTGAAAAGAAGTATGATGAGGAAAAGGAATTATGGAATCTTCAGGAAGAGTTAAAGGAACAATTACATAGAAAAGCTGAACTTAAAGAGAGGGAAGAGGATATAAATAAGGACTCAAAAAAGATATCTTTAGCTGAAAGTGCTTTAAAGTTAAAGCCCTATGTAGATAGTTACGAGGATACATTAAAGCAGATTGCCAATATAAATAATAATCTTATACAGCTAGGTAATAAGATGAAAGTTACAGAAGAAAATAAAAAAAAGGCAGAAGCTCAATTGGAAAAAGCTAAAAGAAGGAAAGAAAAAGATCTGCCAGATTTAACTATAAGGCAGCAGAAAGTTATAGATGCCATAGAGGAAAAAAGGTTACTTGATGTATTAAATAGGGAAAAGATTATTCTGGAAGAAAATATAAATGATGTAGAAAAAAGGGGTAAGAGCACAAATATAAAAATAGAGAAAAATAGAGTAATTATTGATAATATCAACAGCAGTATTATGGAAAGAGAAAATAAAGTAGAAACTTTAATAGTACATGAAGAACATAAGCGAAAAATTGATGAAGGTATATTGATTTTAAATACACTTCAAAATTTGTCAAAACAGAAAGAAGATTTATCAGCCTCTAAAAAATCTGTACTGTTAAGTTTAGAAAAAGCTAAACTTAAGGGTAAAAATTTGCTTAAAAAAATTAAAGACAACAAAGATCTGCTGAATAATAGTAATGAGGATTTAAATAATCTTCTACAGAATTGTCCTGGGGATGAAAATACATTGTTAAATCTTCAGTCACAATTAAACACTGCCACAGAAAAATGGAATAAATACAAAGAGTATAATACCAAGTTAAATAACGGTACTAAAAATATTGAAGTTTTTAAAAAGGATCTGGATAAAAGAGAAAGTGAAAGAGTATTTTTGGAAGAGGAAATAAAAAAAATAAAGACTTCCATAAAAAAAGCAGAAACTGAAAATATAGCTCATAATTTGAGAAACACATTGTTAGAGGGGAAGCCTTGCCCAGTATGCGGGTCAAAGCATCATTCTATAGAAAATATAAAAATATTAGAAATTAATAATGTAGATGAACTGAATTTGGATTTAGACAATAGAGATAAAAAATATACACTATTGATGCAGGAAATAATAAAATTGCAGACAAATATTAAAGCTGAGGATAAGAACATAGAAGAATGTAATTTAAAAATTAGAGAATTGGGAGATGGATTTAAAAGTATTTCAGTAGATGAACTTAAAACTAAGTTTGATATTTTAAAACAGCATATAAGTAAATTCAATGAAAAAAAAGTAAGTTTGGATAAAAAAATTAAATCTTTAATTGAAGAAAAGGGTATTTTAGAGGTTGAATACAGCAGAGAAAGTACAAAGGAAATTGAAAATGGGCAGCAATTAAAAAAAATAGATAATAATTTAGTGTCTTTAGAGGATGAATTAAATAAAAATAACAGACAACTGGAACTTCTAAAAAAGGATACGTCTATTGAAGATTTTAAATCGGAGAGAGATAAAATTTCAAGGAAAGAAAAAGAAAGGACTCTTTTAGAAAAGGAAATAAAGGAGTTAAGAAAAAGGCTGGATAATGAGCTCTTAATAAAGGAAGATTTAAATAAAGATATAAGTGAACTTAGAGAAGAATTCAAGGAAAATAGAACTATCCTCATTGAAAAAAATAAAAATATAGAGGAAAAAAAGAAGGCTATAAAAAGTAAGGCAGGTAATATTGAAGATTTGGAGGAAATCCATTTAGAAATATGTAAAGCCATAAAATTAATAAATGAAGAATATGAAAAATCAGAAGAAAATAAAAATGAAATAGAACTCCTTTATAATGAATGTAATAATGATATGATTTCTGCCAAAAGCAAGCTATTAAGCCTTAAGGAAAGAAGTGTAAAAGATAGGGATAAGCTTCAAAGTGCACTTGGTGAAGAGGGGATAGAAAGTATAGATAAGGTCAAAGACAATTTTATGTCTAGAGAGGAAATTGACAAATTAAAGCTTCTAGTAGAAGAATATAAAAATATTGTTACTAAACTTACAGGAAATATAGAGAATATTAAAAAGAAAATTAATAACAGAATATTGTCTGAAGAACAGTGGCTTGAAATCCAGAATTCAAAAAATAATATTCAAAAGACGCTAAAGAGTTTAGAGGAAGATAAAATAAGATTAGAAACGGAAGTTACTACACTAAAGGAAAGTTTTTTAAAAAAGAAAAAGCTTTTAGTGGATAGAGAGGAGCTGGAACACAAATTAGCCCTTTTAGATGATCTTGATAAATTGTTTAAAGGTAAGAAGTTTGTGGAATTTGTTGCAGCAAATCAGCTTAAATATGTGTCCATTGAAGCTTGTAAATGGCTGAAGGAGATAACTTCAGGTAATTATGGACTTGAAGTTGATGACAATGGTAAATTTATTATACGAGATTATAAAAATGGAGGAGCAGAGAGAGATGCTTCTACACTATCTGGAGGAGAGACTTTTGTAACTTCTCTGGCCCTGGCTCTAGCACTATCAGCCCAAATACAGCTTAAAGGTACAGCACCTTTAGAGTTATTCTTTTTAGATGAAGGTTTTGGAACTCTTGACGATAATCTTTTGGAAGTAGTTATGGATTCTTTAGAGAGGATTCATAATGACAGATTGTCTATAGGTATAATAAGTCATGTGGAATCTATAAAGAATAGAGTGCCGGTAAAGCTTATAGTAACTGCTGCACAGGCAGGAATGGGCGGAAGTAAGGTCAGGATAGAGAGAAGTTAGATTTTAGAACTGGGAATGCATGGCTTACTTGGCGTTGAACTCCCACTTGAATAAGGGGGAGACTTACGCCAAGGTAGTCAGGTTAAATTTAAAATAGTAATGAAAGTAGCTGTCTTACAATTCGTATGTATACATTACAGGCAACTTTTTATCTATTAATTTATCTTATAAAAAGCTGATTTTTTTAATTATATTAATATTGACTTATGTGGTCAATGGCGTTATAATTTCATTGACCGATGTGGTCATCGATTTTGGTATGAGGAGGAGATAGTTTGATTTCGAAGTTTATGAGCCTTGGACAAAAAAAACGAGAAGCTATTATAAATGCAGCATTAGATGAATTTGCACAAAAGGGATATAAAAATGCTTCCACAAATGAGATTGTTAAAAAGGCTAATATTTCTAAAGGATTGCTTTTTCATTATTTTAGCAGTAAAAAAAAGTTATTTCTGTTTCTCTATGAATATTCTAAGGATATATTTTTAAATGAATTTTATAACAAAGTTAATTATGATGAAACTGATATCATAAAAAGATGGAAGCAAATTGTGACTTTAGAGATGGAACTAATTCAAAAGTATCCTGTATTGTATGATTTTATGTTGACTTCATCAGCAGATGATAGCAAAGAAGTAAAGCAGGAACTTGAAAATCAAATGAAAAGTATTTTAGAAGACAGCTATATCAGGTTGTTTAGTAATATTGATACTTCAAAATTTAAAGATGGAGTGGATGCAAAACGTATTTCGCAAATTATATTCTGGGTTGCTCAGGGTTTCAGTAATCGTGAGTTAGAATATCTAAAACGGGATCCAGTTTATTATAAATCTCATATTAATATGGATGATATAGTAAAGGAATTTGAGTTATATCTAGAGATGTTAAAAGATGCTTTTTATAAATGAAATTTATTTAAATAAATCTGTAGGGGGGTAATGTAATGAGTGTTATCGAAATTAAAAATCTGACTAAGACTTATGGCAAGTCTAGAGGTATTGTGGATGTAAATCTGAAGGTTGAACAGGGAGAAATTTTTGGATTTATAGGACCAAATGGAGCTGGAAAATCTACTACTATTCGAACTCTTCTAGGGTTGATTTATCCTGAAGCAGGAAGTGCAACTATTTTTGGAAAGGGCTGTATAGAACATCCAGAAATAAGAAGAGAGGTAGGGTATCTGCCCTCAGAAGTATTTTACTACGATGGAATGAAGGTAATAGATTTACTTGAATATTCTGCTAGTTTTTATAAAAAAGATTGTACAAAGCGAATCCATGAGCTGGCAGGAATTATGAATCTTGATCTTAAAAAGAAGATAGAGGACCTTTCTTTTGGTAATAAGAAAAAAGTGGGAATAGTTCAGGGACTTCTACATGAGCCAAAGCTTATAATACTGGATGAGCCAACAGGTGGTCTTGATCCCCTAATGCAGCAAAAGTTTTTTGAACTTATAGAGGCTGAAAGTGAAAAAGGAGCTACAGTATTCTTTTCCTCACATATTCTCAGTGAAGTGCAGCGTATGTGCAGCCGTGTGGCCTTTATAAAAGACGGAAGAATTATCAAGGTTGAGAAGATGAGTACTTTAAAGGAGAATAATTATAAGAGAATTAGCATCGAAGCAAAATCTGATATTCCAAAAGAATATTTTAAAATTGGTGGAGTGAGTAGCCTTGAAGTTAAAAATAATAATGTTAATTTTATATTTAAGGGTGATGTAAACTTAGTAATGAAAAAAATTGCTGAAATAGAACTTCGCAATATATCAATTGAAGAGCCTGATCTTGAGGAAATTTTCATGCATTACTACGAGAAGGAGGACTGAAGCATATGAATATGTATCTGCATGAGATTAAGTCTATGAGAAAATCAACAATTATATGGATTTGTGCTATGTTAGCTATTGCTATTATTTATTTTGCTTTATATCCTGGAATTGTGGAGGATGCTGCAGATTTTAAGAAACTCATTGGCAGCTATCCTGCAGCCGTGAGAGCGGCTATGGGAATTTCTATTGACAATATAACTTCTATATTAGGTTTTTATTCAATGATATTTTCATTTATAACACTCTGTGGAGCTATTCAGGCTATGAATATTGGCGTTTCTATTATTTCAAAGGAAGCGCGAGAAAGAACTGCAGATTTTCTATTGGTTAAACCCGTTTCACGTATTTCCATAGTCACTGCTAAGCTTATGGCTGCAATAACTATGCTTTTAGCTACCAATGTGATCTATTATGCAGGAGCTTATATACTTGCATCCATTGTGAAAACATCACATTACAGCATTAAGGTATTTTTTATGATCAATCTTGCGCTATTTTTTATTCAACTTATTTTCCTGGCTATTGGTATGGTTATTTCAGTATTTTTTACAAAATTAAAATCAGTATTTCCAATTTCTCTAGGAACAGTTTTTGGATTTTTCATTATAGGGGCACTTATAGATAATGATAAAAATGATGGTATTCGATTTATCTCACCTTTTAGATATTTTGATTTATCCTATATTATTAAAAATTCAAGCTATGAGGCAGCTTATTTAATTGTTAGTGCAATTATTGTTATAGCAGCCGTTGCTGCAACTTATTTAATTTATACTAAAAAGGATATCCATGCTGTAAGCTAAGATGCTTTCAGATTTTGATTAAAAGGAGGTCTATTATGAATATTTTCTTAAGGGAACTAAAAGCTAATAGAAAAGCTCTGATTATATGGAGTGTATGCATGTTTTTGCTGGTTGCAAGCGGCATGGGTAAATATACGGTTTATTCTTCTAGTGGTCAGAATAATGAACTTTTTAATAATCTACCTTACTCACTTAAAGCACTGCTGGGATTTGGTTCTTTTGATGTTACTACTATGAGCGGCTATTTTGCAGTATTGTTTCTTTACATTGAGCTTGTAGCGGCTATTCATGCCGTACTACTGGGCTCCAATATAATTGCAAAAGAGGAGCGAGATAAGACTACAGAATTTTTAATAACTAAACCAGTATCACGAACAACCATAATAACTTCAAAGTTCCTAGCGGCTCTAGTTAATATTTTTATTCTGAATATTGTTTCACTTTTATCATCTATCGTTATGGTTGATGCTTATAACAATGGAAAAGATATTTCAGGTGAAATATTTATGTTTATTTTGAGTATGTTCATTGTTCAACTTATTTTCTTGTCTATTGGTATGCTATTGGCGGCATTCATCAGAAAATCCAAGGTTTCTGGTTCAATTTCTGTAAGTGTGCTGTTAATATCCTTTATAATATCAAAAATAACGGATTTAACTGATAGGTTGAATGTGCTTAACATACTTTCTCCTTTTAAATATTTCAGCTACAAAGATTTAGTGGCGGGTAAAGGGCTTAACTTTGGCGTATTTCTTCTATCCATTGTACTGATTGGAATTTTTTCCTTTTCAACATATTTCTTTTACAGGAAGAGGGATTTGAATGTATGATTCAGATGGGGTAAAAGAATACCCACCTGAATTAAGAACTTGCTTCAATTAACTAGAACTTAATGAAAGTATAATACTACATTAACATTATAATAATATAATCTTATTAAAGTCTTAAGTTAATAGGGTGTGATAAAACAATGAAGGAATATCCAATTATAGCATCTGTGACTGATTTATCCAAAGTTGATAGTGTTATAAGAAGTAAAATCCAAAGAGTCAACCTTGTAACAGGAGATATATGTATTTTAAAAGAGTTAATAACAAAATTACATGAAGCTGAAAAAAAAGTTTTTGTTCATTTGGAGATGATAAGTGGTGTTGGAAGGGATTCCAGTGCTATTAAATATTTATCTAAAAATTTTAACATTGATGGTATAATATCTACAAAAGCTAATAATATAGCAGCAGCAAAAGCCTTAGGATTATCAGCAACACTTAGAGTTTTTGCTATAGACACTACTGCTTTAGAGTCAGCTATTAAGGTAATTAATAAGACAAAGCCAGATCAAGTAGAATTAATGCCAGGTTTAATGCCAAGTGTTATAAAACGTGTAAAAAGTAAGATAAAACAACCTATCATTGCTGGAGGACTCATACGTACTTCAGAAGAAGTGAGACAAGCCATTGCTGGTGGAGCTGACTATGTTTCTACTGCAGGCACAACGTTATGGTAATTAAATAAATTTAGGGTAGAGATTTAGAGTAAACCCTTTGCGATATTATAAATAATTGAGATGTTACGGGCTTAATTATTTTCAATATTGCAATGGGTTTTTTTGATGTCTATTCAAAGATAAATTGAGAAATTAACACACCAACTATTAATGCTTATAAATCAGTATGGGAACTTCTTACAACTATTTACTGTAATATAAATACTTAAAAGAAATTTTATGGTTAATTTCGGTGGAATATAAAATATTAAGTAAAGTTATAATGTGTAAATCATGGTAAATAAAAGTTATTTTTAAGTTAATACTTGGTTAATAATATTGTTTTGAGTAATTAAGTGAACTAAAATTGGACTTGTTTAAAGATTAATTTAATATAAAGAAAGGAAGTGTAATATTTTGTTGTATAAATTGAAGCAAAAGACACCTGTAGCATCAAAGAATATTTATATGACTAACAGTAAAAAGGTACACAAAAAAGTATCTAAATCTGTAGAACCTTATATTTATCTAGTCCCCTGCGTGATATTATCTATTATGTTTGGATATTATCCGTTTATAAGAACTGTCCTTTACAGTTTTTCATTGGTGGACTTCAATGGAAATATCCTGGAATTTATAGGGTTTAGTAACTACAAGGATATTCTAACAGATAAAAATTTTTACATTGTACTAAAAAATACTCTCTATCATGTAGCAATGGCAGTACCAGCAGGTATTATCATAAGTTATTCACTTGCTCTTCTGGCAAATAAAAAACGTAAATTTTCTTCTGTTTACGAAACTATGTTTTCCTTTCCAATGGCAGTTTCAATGTCTGCAGTTTCCATTATTTTTAAGACTATGTTAAATCCTAGAATGGGTCTTATAAACTATATTTTTGGATTAGACTTAAAGTGGTTTAATGATCCTGATACTGCAATGATCTCTATAACTATCGTATCTGTATGGATGGGAATAGGCTTTGACTTTTTATTATTTTTAGCTGCTTTAAGAAATGTGCCAAAAGAATTGGTAGAAGCTGCTGAAATAGATGGTGCAAGCTTTTTATATAAATTAAAAAATATATATATTCCTATGACTTCTCCTACTTTATTTTTCGTACTCTGTACTAATGCTGTAGGTGCTATGATGATGTCAGGACCTTCAATGGTTATTACCAATGGTGGGCCTAAGGGTTCCACTAAAACTATAATCTATCACTTATATGAGACTGGTATAACCTCAGCAAATTATTCCTATGCTTCAACTATTGGTGTTATTGTGTTTCTTATGACTTTCTTACTTTTATTATTCTGTTTTAGATATGAAAAGAAAGGGGTATATTATCAATGATTAAAAGTTTTGGTTTGAAGACACAAAAAAAGATGAATAATTTATTATCGGTTATTTGTATATTAATAGGACTTGTTATTATTTTTCCAATTATCTATTGTATTATGCTTTCATTTATGCCTGAAAGTGAAATTATCAGTTATCCGCCTAAATTTATACCTAATAAATTTATTATCAGTAACTACATAACAGCTCTCCAGCAGAGTCCTCTAACAAGATTTATAATTAATTCCTTTGTAATAGCTTTTGTAGGTTCTATTATACGTCTTGCAATAGCAAGCCTTGCAGCGTATCCATTGGCACTTTTTAATTTCAAAGGGAAAAGATTTATGTTTATATTTATATTATGTACTATGATGTTACCTGGTGACGCTATGCTTATTACAAATTATCTTACTATTTCAAATTTAGGACTTGTGAATACTTATCCAGGCGTTATGTTAGTTTATCTTCTTTCAGCAACTTATGTATTTATGCTGAGACAGTATTTTAAAACAATAAGTAATTCTCTGAAAGAAGCCTCTGAAATAGATGGATGTGGTAATTTTCTTTTTTTTATAAAAATTCTGCTTCCTCTGTCAAAGCCTATACTGGCATCCTTATTTATATCTTCTTTTGTTGGCCTTTGGAATATTTATCTGTGGCCGCTGCTTTTAACCAATACACCAGAAATGAGAACCGTACAGGTAGGTATCACTATGTTGAATTTTGCTGAGGCATCTTCTTATGGTCCGCTTATGGCAGGTACCGTATTGATATTAATACCAACTATATTTGTATTTGTATTTTTCCAAAAGAAACTTGTAAGTGGAATTACATCAGGGTCAATAGTTAATTAAAAAAATATATTTTTATAAGGAGTGAATATTAAAATGAAAAAGAAATTAAAAGTAATAATTGCTAGTGCATTATTGGGAATGACATTGGCAGGATGTACTACCCCTCAGGCAAATGCCTCATCAGGAAGTAATAATGGTAAAACTGAGATAGTATTATGGCATGCTATGGGAGGAAAAGGTGGTAGTGTTCTTAAAGAAGTTGTTGATAACTTTAACAATACAACTGGTAAAGAAAAAAATATCTTCGTTAAGGCGGTTCACCAAGGAACCTATCAGGATACAGATACTAAGTTAAAAGCTGTATTGCAAGCTAATAATGTAAAAAATATGCCAGATCTTGTGCAGTCAGCTGCTTTAGGTGTTTTTACATTAAAAGAATATAAGGATACATTATGGATAGATGATTTAGAAAAAAAATATCCGGATTTTGATTTATCAAATATTGAGCCCAATGCATTGGCTGCGGCTTCCTATAAAGGTAGACATTTAGGTATGCCTTTTTCAAATTCTACAATGCTTATGTACTATAACAAAGATCAGTATAAAGAAGCCGGTCTTGATCCTGAAAAACCAGCGGCTACTTTAGATGAATTAGCTGATCATGTTGCTAAATTAACTAAAAAACAGGGTAAAGAAGTAGTAAGATATGGTATGGTACATCAGTTGAATTTTTATGCGCCTATGAGCTGGATAGGTATGCAAAAGGGTGGTTCTTATTTAGTAGATAATGAAAATGGACGTAGTGCTACTCCTACAAAGGTTGTATTTGGAGAAAATGGAACAATGAAAGAGGTACTTACAAAATGGCAGAAAATTTATAAAACAGGTGGATTAGATTATACAGGAACAGATGCCAGCAAAAGATTTGCAGCAGGAGAAACTAGTATTTTCTTGGGTTCTACCGCAAGTCTGCCTTCTATAGTAGAAGGTATAGGTGGAAAGTTTCAATTAGGCACAGCATTTTTGCCAAAGGTACATCCAGAAGATAATGCAGGAGTTGCTACTGGTGGTTCATCACTTTATGCATTGAACAAACATGATGAAAATAAAGAAAAAGCAATAGTAGAATTTTTAAAATATATGAGTTCTCCTGAGACACAGTTTAAATGGCATACAGGCACAGGCTATTTCCCAGTTAACAAAAAAACTTATGACCTTCCTGAGATGCAGGAACATCTTAAGAAGAATCCATTATTTAAAACTGCTATTGATCAACTTCATCAGTCAAGTCCTAAAGTACAGGAAATGTGGATGCCTTCTTTCCAAGAATTCGAAACATTCCAGACAGATACTGTTACTTCCATGCTGGATGGTGAGATAGATGTAGATACTGCAATTAAGAATGTGGTAGAAAAAGGCGATGAACTTATTAATAATTACAGAAGGGCGAATAGCAAATAGTGAAATTTTCAAGTATTATTGCCAACGTAACCTGAAAGAAATAGTAATTTAAATTGGGGGAATAAAAATGAGACTTTCAACATCAACTAATATTCACTATATGAGAGAAAATAAGGAATATATTTTATTCATAGACAGTATGCGTATTTGTAGTGAAGTAGGATATAAAGTTATGGATATAAATTTCTGTGACGCAGTGAGGGAGCATTGTGAAGTTTTTGGTGACAACTGGAAAGATGAAGTTGAAAAAATAGCAGAACAAGCAGAAAAACTTGGAATAGAATTTTCACAATGTCATCTTCCCTTTTATAATGTTATTGATAGTAAGTTTGAAGATAGGGAGCTTTATGAAAAAATGATTTCTAGATGTATTGAGGCTTCAGGATTACTTGGAGTAAAATGGGGAATTCTTCATGCAGGCACAGCTATATGGGATAACAGATCTATAAAGGTTGCAAAAGAAAAAAATATTGAGTATTTTAAACCTAAACTTGAAATAGCTTCAAAACATAACTTGGGTATAGCTATAGAGAATATGGCAGACTTTTTAATAGATGGCCGTCCACGCCGACGCTATACAGCAGAGGTTGAGGAGTTATGTGATTTAGTTGATTCGCTAAATTCCGATAATGTTGGAGTATGTTGGGACTTTGGACATGCAAATCTTACAGGATGTGATCAGATACAATCTCTTAAATTTGTTGGCAATCGTCTTAAAGCTACTCACGTGGCAGATAACAGGGGAATGTATGATAACCATATAGCTCCATTTCATGGTAATATTGAATGGAAACCTATAATGAAAACATTGAAGGAAATAGATTATGCAGGAGATTTTACCTATGAAATTCATAATGAAACTATGAAACTTCCAGATGCACTAAGAGAAGCATCACTTGAATATACTTTTAAAATAGGGAAATATTTATTATCCCTAGCAGAATAATTAAACAGGGGCTTTCTTACTAAAAAGTTCGATAGCCCCTGTTTTTTGTATATAAAATGAATCATGTTTCTGTGTAAAGGAGAATCAAGCAGCATAAGGATTTTATATTGCGTGCTATTATCAGTTTAACTAGAATTATGCGTTTACAATTTAGTTTTCATTGATAAAATCATAAGAAAATTTTAAAGTAAAGTGTTATAATAAAACTAGATATTTAAATCACTAACGTTACCGCACGAGTAGAGAACTTAAAATTACTACATACAATCTGCTTTAATTAAAGAAGTAGAAGATTATAAAACTCTTACGGATGCTAGCGATTCAAACATTAAAATTGGCTTATAAAAGCTATGAGGAGTGATTTATTATGGAACAAATAGTTTTAAATGTAGAGCACAGAACAAATAAGACAAAGAAATTTAGAGAAGAAGGATTTGTGCCTGGTGTAATCTATGGAGGAAAGTCTGGAAAATCAGAATCTATAAAAATTCAGGAGGCACCTTTGAAGAAAATTCTTTCCAGCCATGGAATGAGTGCCAAGCTGTGGATTAAAAATGGAGATGAAAAGAAATTTGGATTTATAAAAGAAATTCAAAGAACACCTGTTACTAATAAAATTGTACATGTAGATGTACAGTTCGTATCAAAGGATCAGGATGTTAAGCTTAAAATTCCTGTTGTATTTAAAGGTGAAGAGGCATTAAGAGGAAAGCAGCTTCAACTTGTTGTTAATAAATTAGAAGCAGAAGTTATAGGAAAGCTGGATTTGGTTCCAGAGGTAATACATGTAGATGTATCTGAAAAAGCTGCAGGAGATAACATTACTTTTAAGGATTTCAACTTAGATGAAAGTATAAAAACTCATGATAATATAGATGAAGTATATGCTTCTATAAGTAATTTAGTAGTTGAAGAGGAAAGTGAAGAAACTGAGGAAAATGCAGAAGCAAATACTGAAGAATAATTAAAATATTTCAAAGAGGTGTTTCTTATAGATATAATAGCATCTCTTTGATTCTTCTTATGGATATGTGTCATAAGTAATATAACTAGGAACAATGATAAGCGGTAGTGATGAATTCATAGCTGAACTGTCTAAAAAAGTATATGATAGTTTAAAATAATTATAATTTATAATAAAGTAAAGAAACTATGAAAGGCTGTATTAACTTCAACAATGCATAGTTTCTTTTTTATTTTCAAGTTGTATATATAATAAGTTAAATTATAGAGTTAAGCTATTAAATTTGGAAATTGTAGTATTTAATTCACCTTCAAAAAATCCAACTGTATAGTCTAACACTTCATTTTCAAAGGCTTTACTGGTAAAAGTATGATTTGATCCAGGAATACTGTGAAGTACTCCTTTAGTACCATAAAGTTCTAGATATTTTTCAGAGGTACTAATGGGAACAGATGTATCATTAGTTCCGTGTATCAGCAATACATTTTTATCATAAGAGCTGGATTTTTTAAATATATCAGTATTCAATAAATCGTCTATAAAATCGATACCTATAAGATATCCATCTAGATCATAACATCCAATTTTTCGTACTTTTTCAATATCTTTTTCACTTTTTCCATGAACAGCTATTTCAGCCATGTTTCCGGCAGGAGCCCATAGGCAAAGAGTTTTAACCGTTTCTTTATATTCTGAGGCAAGCATACTGGCTACAGCACCACCCATGCTGAAACCTAAGATTCCTATTTTATCTTCATCAACAAAATCAAGAGATTTAGCATATTGAAGAATCAATCTGGAATCTTCAAGTTCTTTTGAAAGGGTCATATTGACAAAATCTCCGTCACTTTCACCACTTCCTATAAAATCAAACCTAATAGAAGCGATTCCTTTATCTGCTAATATTCTAGAGAGTCTTACAAACATAAAATGTGAACCTAGTTTATCACCGGTAAAACCATGAAACATACATACTATTGGGAGTTTTCCATTAAAATTTTCTGGTTTATGAAGCATTCCTCTTAAGGTTAAATCTTCATTTTTAATTTCTATTGATTTTTGCACTAAAATACCTCCATATATGTTTATCATAGTATATATTATAACACTTTCAGGTTTAAAGTAACCATTTTTATAAGTTAAGATTTGGATATATATGTTAAATAATTATAGCATTATATTATCCCAATTTACGCCATCTTGTTTCTATTACAGGGGGTGAATATACTTTCATCTTCTGGATTAACTCTAATGGATTATCTGAAATACAAAATAGGTTCATATTTGACTCTTTCATGAATCCCTCAGTACAGGTGTTTTTTAGCATATTAACTAGAGGATCAAAGAAATGGGATATATTCAATAGGCCAATAGGTTTTTTATGAATTCCAATTCTAGCCCAGCTAAGCATTTCAAATAATTCTTCAAAAGTGCCAAGTCCCCCTGGAAGGGCAATAAAACCATCAGAAAGATCAGACATAGTCTGTTTTCTCTCGTGCATTGTGTCAACTTCAATAAGTTTAGTTAAATTTTCACTGGCTGTTTCTACTGTAAAAAGTCCCCTCGGCATAACGCCTATAACTTTTCCTTGATTTTTTAAAACTTCATTGGATACCTCTCCCATAAGACCTATTTTTGAGCCGCCATAGACTAATTCGATTTTGTTACTAGCTAGTGTTTTACCTAATAATCTAGAAATTTTACTGTATTCTGGACGAGCACCAAGACTGGACCCGCAATAAACACATATTCTTTTCATAGAACTACCTCCTGAAATTAAGTTTTAGTCATATTTTTAACATGTTACCTGCAAAAGTTTTTGTTTAAGAACTTATATTTTATTTATTTAACATGAAATATTTTAATAAATATATTAATTATGCTTTTATTTAATTTATAGCATTTTTTATTGAAACTTTTCAAGTGAAAAATTTATTTTATATACTATAAATTGGATGTATTGACTATATAAATTTGAAGATAAAAACTCATATAGATATATAATACTACATACAAATTAAGGAATTATTAAGTAGTAAAACTTTTTGATAAGTAGAAAATTCATTCTGATAAGTAAAAATATTATCATTAAGTTTGAAATATTTATTCATAATTATTTATATTATTGAAATTTAAAAATATTGATATATTATGGTGAAAAATTTTTATAAAAGTCAGTTTTTTATGTAGTAATTAGTTTTTGTTATTTTAAATTATATAATATTATTTAAAATACTGATTTAGAGGTAATTTGAAGAGAAGATTAAAACTGATAAATTTAGTAAACTTATCAGTTTGCTTTTTACATTAAAATTAGGTTTACTGTGTATTTATTATATTATTCTCCATAAGAACAGCAGTAATCGGTAACTTCTTTTACTACTAACTTAAAGCTTGAATTAGCAGGTACTTCAAAAGATTGTCCAGCAGTAAAATTTATCCATTTATTATTTCCCGGAAGAAGTACATCAAGATTTCCTGCCATAATTTCCATTAATTCTTTATCTCCAGTTCCAAATTCATATTCTCCAGGCATCATAATTCCTAAAGTCTTTTTTTCTCCATTAGCAAATAATATAGTCCTGCTTGTTACATTACCATTAAAATATATATTAGCTTTTTTTATGATTGTTATGTTTTCAAAGTTCTCCATTGTCTGCCTCCTGATCTTATTAAATATTAGTACTTTATCATTATATATGTTTGTGATGAATTATTACAGATATATTTTATATTAAAATTTATTGTTTAGTATTATAAAAATTAGATAACATTTTTTTCTTTAGATACTCATCTTATATAGGTAATTATAAAATTTAACAAATATCTATTCAGGAATACCTTTACATGATATAATTAATTTAATAATTCAGGGGATGACACCCATAATAAAAAACAAAGGATTATAAACTATTATAACAAGGGGATGATACCCATGATAAAAAACATTAGTGTTATAGATAGTAAAGGCTACTCTATAGGGGAGACTTTTTTTAAAAGAGCTAGACAGTTGGTTAAAAAAGGACGAGCTAATTGGATAGGAAAAAATACTATAAAGTTAATTGTTAGTAATACCTATTATGAGGAGGTAAAATCTATGTCTACTGAAAATAATGAAATTTTAAATACAGATTTATTAAAGGATTTTATTGGGAAAATAATTGAGGAAAATTCTGTAGCAGAAAAGGCTATAGATGAAATCAGCAAGTTATCTAATGAGGATTTAAAAGCAGCTAAAATCCTTCAGGTAGTAGAAAGTCATGATAAAGCTAAGGTTGAAATTGCACAGGCTTTTGCAGATAAGTTAAGTGAAAAGATTTTAGTTAAGTAATACAAATTAATTATATAGTGGCTATCCTATAATGTATGCATTATAGGATAGCTTTTTAGTTATATGTTTTTATAGCTACAAGCTTTAAAAACTCTAGCAATTCTTTCAGCAGTTCTTTCAATTAATATACTGCTGTTTTCAATGGCATTGTCAAGGGTCATAGGTCCGTCAACTATGGAGAAAATGCTGTCAAAGCCTTTTGAATACAGGGTTTCGGCATCCTTCCCTATTCCTCCTGCAATTGCTATAACGGGAATGTCATATTTTTTAGCTATTTTTGCTACACCAAAAGGGGCCTTTCCAAAAGCAGTTTGGAAATCTATCATTCCTTCACCGGTAAATACTAAATCTGCGTCTTTAATTTTTTGTTCAAGGTCTGTTAATTCTATTACTATATCTATACCTCTTTTCATAGATGCATTTAAAAAGGCCATTATTCCAGCTCCAAGGCCTCCAGCAGCCCCTGCACCGGGAGTATTTATTATATCAATAGACAAGTCCCTTTTTATAATTTCAGCATAGTGAGATAAATTTTTATCTAAAAATTCAATCATAGATGAATCGGCACCCTTTTGTGGACCAAATACATGGGAGGCACCCTTGGGACCACAGAGAGGATTGTCTACATCGCAGGCTGCGGTGATATTACAATCTTTTATTCTTGGATCTATATTAGATATGTCAATGGAATTTAACTTGTCTACAGCACCTCCGCCTTCTCCAATATTATTACCTTCTTTATCTAGAAATTTTACACCTAAGGCTTTAGCTGCTCCAACACCGCCATCATTAGTAGCACTGCCTCCCAGACCAATTATTATATTTTTGCAGTCTTTATCAAGGGCATCTTTTATTAGCTGTCCTGTACCGTAGCTTGTAGTTATCAAAGGATTTTTTTCTTCTTTAGGAATGAGAGGAAGACCAGAGGCAGCTGCCATCTCAATTATGGCAGTTTTGGCATCTCCAAGAATACCATAGAAAGCTGTAACATCTTTCCCAAGGGGACCTTTAACAATTACATTAACTATTTTTCCATTGGTGCTATCAACTAAAGACTGCACTGTACCCTCGCCGCCATCTGCCATGGGTATTTTTTCAATAGTTAAATTATTAAATATTCTGCGAATACCTTTTTCTATGTTGTTTGCTACTTCCAAAGCACTCAAGCTTCCTTTATAGGAGTCTGGTGCAATTACTATTTTCATACTTTTCCTTCCCTTCATGAGTAATATATCTTTAATTTTATTATAACAGCAGTTATTTTTAATTTTATAAAAATTATTACATATTATTTTTTTATAATCAAATAAACGTTTACAAATATTATATAACTTTAAAATAATATATACAAATAGATATAGTATATAAACTTAGCTAAACTGTATTGACATTTTATGTAAGTTTTTTACAGTGTATTAATTTATATAATGGTGATATAATAATTTAGCGAAAGTAATATTAAATATTTGACGAATTATATGTTTTATTATTAAAAAAATGTTGACAAAGTTTAAAATAAATATATAATAAACATATAGGAATACTAAGTTAAATTTTATGAATTAAATATAATTTACCAGAATACTAGGTATTAAGTTCTACATAGGAGGAAAAATGATGAACAAATTAAAAAAATTTGCATTGATTGCATTGACTGCAGTAGTAGCATTAGGTACAGCAGCTTGTGGTTCAACAAGTAATAGCAGCTCAAATTCTTCTTCAAAGGAAACTAAAAATATTACTATAGGAGTTTGTCCGGGACCTTATGGGGATATGGTTAAAAAGGCTATAGCGCCAGCTCTTGAAAAAAAGGGATATAAGGTAAGTACTAAAGAGTTCAGTGATTATGTTCAGCCTAATAAAGCACTAGCCAATAAAGAGATAGATGCTAATTTATTTCAGCATGCTGCGTATCTGCAAAAGTTTTCTAAGGATAACAATTTAGATTTATCGGCAGTTATAAGTGTGCCAACAGCTGGTATGGGTATATTTTCAAATACCATAAAATCGTTAGATAAATTGCCTGATGGAGCAAAGGTTGCAATACCCAATGATCCTTCAAATTTAGCAAGAGCGTTAATATTACTAAAAAATCAAGGATTTATTGGAATTAAAGCAAACATAGATGAAACTAAAGCAACTCAAAATGATGTAACGGAAAACAAGAAAAACTTAAAATTGACACCAATTGAAGCTGCTCAGGAGCCAAGAAGTTTAGATAGCGTAGATATCGCACTTATTACAGGAAACTATGCTATTTCAGCAGGAATGGATTTTTCAAAAGCTTTGGCAGTAGAAAAATTAGCAGAAAATTATAAGAATGTAGTAGCAGTTAGAACAGAGGATTTAAATAAGGAACTGGGAAAAGACTTAAAAGAAGCAGTAGAATCAGCAGAATTTAAAAATGCTATTGAAGATGCAAATGGAGAATTTAAATCCTTTGATAAACCGGAATGGTACATAAATAAATATGGTAATAAATAAAATATAAGTAGTTGTTATTTAATGGGAGTGTTGCACTCCCATTAAGTCTATTTAAAATAATTTACATTAACTTGTTAATTTTAGAAATTTAGAGAAATTTACTTTCAAATAAAGTTTTAGGGGGTGCAATTTTTGATAGAGTTAAAAGACATAAGTGTAATATTCAATATAAAGGGCAATAGGGTAGAAGCAGTAAAAGATGTTAATTTAAGCATAAACAAAGGAGAAGTTTTTGGAATAGTAGGTCTTAGTGGAGCGGGAAAAAGTACTTTGGTGAGGACAATAAATTTACTGCAAAAACCTACAACAGGAAAAGTTATAATTAATGGGGTGAATATCACTGATTTAAGTGGTGAAGCTTTGAGAAAACAAAGATTAAAGATTGGAATGATATTTCAGCACTTTAATTTAATAAGTGGTAAAACTGTGTACAAAAATGTGGAATTTGTTTTAAAGGCAAATAATTATCCTAAGGACAAGAGAAAGGAAAAAGTAGAGGAATTATTAAAATTAGTATCTTTAGAAGATAAAGCTAATGTATATCCTGCCAATCTAAGCGGTGGACAAAAGCAGAGAGTTGGTATTGCAAGGTCCTTGGCAAATAACCCAGAAATATTATTGTGTGATGAAGCCACTTCAGCTTTAGATCTTGAAAATACTGAAGAAATTTTAAATCTTCTTAAAAAGATAAATAAAGAATATGGAATAACTATTGTATTTATCACGCATGAAATGGAAGTGGCAAAAAGACTATTTAATAGGGTAGCCGTAATGAGTGCAGGCAGAGTGGTAGAGGTAAATGATACTTACTCCATATTTGCTCATCCAGAGGACAAGATAAGCAAGTCTTTAATAAATAAAAATTTAAATATAGAGCTGCCAACAGGAATAGAAAAGTTGATTTCTATTGGGGAACTTGTAAAACTTCACTTTAAAGGGAAGAAAAGTGTTGAACCTTTAATATCAGAGGTTTCTAAAAAGTTTAAAGTCTATATAAGCATAATTCATGGAAAAATTGATTATATAGACAATAAACCTCTTGGAATACTTCTTATAAACATTACTGGTAATAAAGAAGATAGAGACAGTGCAAAAAAATATTTAAAAGAAAATGTAGCTGAATTTGAAGAAAACTATCATTTGAAAAGTGAGGTGAATACAATTGAATAATACTTTGGATATACTACGAGATGAATTGGGAAAAGCTATAGCAGAATCCCTTAATATGATAGGGATAGCAATAATATTATCTATTGTAGTAGGAGGATTAATAGGATTAATTTTGTACTTAACTTCAAATCCATTATTCTTTAAAAACAAAATTATTAATTCTATTGCAGGAATAATTGTAAATATAATTCGTTCACTGCCTTTTGTAATTCTATTGGTACTCTTAATACCAATAACTAAGCATTTAGTTGGGACAAGTATAGGGCCAAAGGCAGCAGCGGTTCCGCTTTCTATTGCTTCAATAGCCTTCTTTGCAAGACTTGCAGAAGGAGCCTTTAGTGAAGTGGACAAAGGTGTTTTAGAAGCAGCTATTGCATCAGGTGCAAAGTTGAGATTAATACTAAAGGATGTACTTATAGTAGAAGCACTCCCAAGCCTTATAAGGGCTGTAACTGTAACTTTAGTAAGTCTTATTGGTTTTTCTGCTATGGCAGGAATTGTAGGCGGCGGCGGTATAGGAGATTTGGCTATACGATATGGATACTATAGATATGAAACAGGAGTCATGATAGCCACTGTTGTGTTATTGATAATAATAGTTCAGGCTATACAATTTATTGGAGATATACTCGCCAGTGTATCTTCAAAGAGATGATTTTAACTTATATAAATTTAGTTAAATCATAACTGGACAGTATCATTGATTAATGAAATTTAAAAGTGAAGAGAAGGGATAAATTTGAACTATAATGATTTATTTAACATAATAGAAGATAAAGAAAGAGTAAAGCTTGGCAGTGAAATAGGGGATAAATACTTGAGTGATGCTTTAAATAGAGATAAAGGAAAAGCTGAGGCATTAGTTTTTGCTGTAAATACAGAAGAAGTAAGTAAAGTTATGAAACTGGCTTATGAAAATAATATACCAGTTACGCCAAGAGGGGCTGGTACTGGACTGGTAGGTGCAACTGTGCCCCATAAATCTGGAATAATACTGGATTTATCTTTAATGAATAACATTTTAGAAATGGATGAAAATACTTTTACTGTAACTGTAGAACCAGGATTACCTTTGGTACAGCTCCAAAAGTTTGTGGAAGATAGGGGATTTTTTTATCCTCCTGATCCTGGAGAAAAGAATGCATCCATAGGTGGAAATATAAGCACTAATGCTGGTGGAATGAGGGCAGTGAAATACGGTGTTACAAGAAATTATGTTATGGGTCTTGAAGTAGTTCTAGCTGATGGAAGTGTGCTGAATCTTGGTGGAAAAGTAATTAAAAATAGTTCTGGTCTTGATATGAAAGATTTGATTATAGGTTCAGAAGGTACCCTTGGAATTATAACCAAAGCTATTTTAAAAATCATACCAAAACCACAAAGAACTGTAAGTGCACTTATATCCTTTAATTCCTTAAAAGAGGGAATAGATACTGTTATTAAAATAATTAAAAAGAATGCCAATCCTACAGCTATTGAATTTATGGAAAAGGATGTTATTGAAAATGCAGAGAGATTTTTAGAACTTAAATTTCCATGCAGTACAGGGAATGCATATATATTGTTGACTTTTGATGGAGATGAAGAATTTGAAATAGAAAATAATTGTAAAAAAGTAGAAGAGGCAGCCATTAAAAATAATGCTCTTGAATTTATATTACTGAGAGAAAAAGAAGATATAGAAAGAACCTGGAGAATAAGAGGAGCCCTTGTTACAGCAGTAGAAGCTGTTTCTGAACAAGAGCCTATAGATATCGTAGTGCCTATAGATAGGTCAGCAGATTTTATAGCTTACACAAAAGAAGCTGAAAGGGAATTTGGTATTAAAATAAGTAGTTTTGGACATGCAGGTGACGGTAATGTACACTTATGTGTCATAAGAAATGGTATGGAAGAAAAATTGTGGAATGAAAAGTCTAAACTTCTGCTTGAAGCTCTTTATAAAAAAGGCCATCAATTAAAAGGACTTCCTTCTGGAGAGCATGGTATAGGACTTCATAAAAGACCATACTTTATGGAAATTACAGATAAAATAAATATAGAGTATATGAGAAGAATAAAGAGAGTCTTTGATGAAAAGGGAATTTTAAATCCAGGAAAATCCTATTCTTAGATTTTTAGTCATCACTGTATTATAGTTTTTGGTGAAAAAATTATAATACAGTGATGACTTATTTATTTTTTATGGGATTTAAAAGATCATTATTTAAAAGCACATTAATGCGAGTAAAAATATATTGATAAAAAACAATTTATTTAATATAATAAACTTAAATTTCGTCGACGTCGACTGAGTTGAAAGTTTTTTGAAAGAAGTGATTGTAGTGATTATGAAAAGTGAAACTGCTCCTGAAACAAATTTTAAATTGAGTAATACTTTGGTTTTAATTATGGCTATAGCCTGTGGAGTTACTGTGGCAAATTTATACTATATACAGCCGCTGCTTTCGGAAATAGCTAGGGCCTTTAGTGTTAATGAAGTGAGTATAGGATCTGTTGCTATGCTTACTCAGATAGGATATGCAGTTGGAATGTTATTTTTATTGCCTTTAGCGGATATAAGGGAAAAAAGACTTATGATTGTCATATTATTAATTTGTGCCTCATGCGCACTTATACTTATGGGATCAGCTTTTAATATCACATTGGTTGCTGTTGCATCTTTTGCTGTGGGATTTACCTCTGTAGTTCCTCAACTGGTGGTACCCCTTTCGGCAGAACTTGCAGAACCAGAGGTAAGAGGAAAGATAATTGGTACAGTGTTCAGCGGATTATTAATAGGAATACTTTTATCTCGTACTTTTAGTGGAGTTATAGGGGGAAATTTTGGATGGAGAATAGTTTATTTCATGGCAGCTGCTATAATGCTTATTATGGCAATTGTTATGAGAGTAGCACTGCCAGTTTGCAGGCCAACTTCAAATTTAAAATATGGTGAATTGATAAAATCCATAGGGGGATTGATAAAGACTTATCCTGTTTTAAGAGAAGCTGCTTTTAATGGAGCCATGATGTTTGCTGCCTTCAGTATAATTTGGACATCACTTACATTTTTACTTGAGAACCATTATAATATGGGAGCAGAAGTGGCAGGATTATTTGGCTTAGTTGGAATTGCAGGGGCTTTGGCTTCACCTATGGTAGGCAGAATAGCAGATAAAAAAAGTCCTAAATTTACTATTGGGATAGCTATAATAATAACAATAATAGGCTATATATTTTTTCTACTCTTTGGTTTTAAAATATGGGGATTGATTATTGGAATTATATTAGTTGATTTAGGAGTACAATCCTGTCAAGTATCAAATCAGGCCAGAATACAGGCCTTAAATGGTAGAGCTCGTAATAGAATTAATACGGTATTTATGGTATCCTATTTTATAGGAGGAGCCTTTGGTTCCTTTTTCAGCTCCTACAGCTATATGCACTTTGGGTGGATTGGAGTTTGTATATTAGGTTTGATTACTCAAGCAGCAGCACTTATAAGTTATAAAGTGAGTGGAAGAAAATAAAAAGGAGACAATGTAATAGAATGAATGAATTCACAATTAAAAAAAATAAATCCTATTATGAACAAGCCTATCATAGTATTAAGAAAATGATTTTTGATGGCATTTTTGAAAATGGTGAATTTATTTGTGAAACAAAAATAGCTCAGCAGTTTAATACCAGCAGGAGTCCTGTAAGAGAGGCCATAAGAACTCTTGAGATGGAAGGTTTATTAATAAAGGAAGGCAGAAAATTTAAAGTATATGAGCCAACAAAAGAAGACATGCAGCAGATTTTTGAATGCAAACAGGGACTGGAGTTCATGACGGTGAAACTTGCTACAGAAAGAGCTTCTGATAAGGAATTAAATGAAATTCAGCAGACCCTAAAGGAAGTTGAAGATAAAATAAAAGAAACTGATTATCAATTAAGTAATGATGTAATTTTAATGAATATAAAGTTTCATGATCTAATACTAAAATACAGTAAAAATACTCGTATCAAAAATCAACTGGATAATCTAAAATCTTTAGTCTATTTCTATAGAATTATAACTTTAAGTGAAAAAGATAGATTCAGAGAGATTTATGAACAGCATGTTGAAATTTTTAATTTTATGAAGAAAAGAGATGCAAAGAGGTCCGCTGAGATGATGTTTTATCATATACAGTGTGATATGGATCATGTTAAGATGCTCATAGAGAAATGATTAAAACTTAAGGTTTTTATTGAAAAAAACAGATAGTACTAATTGAAATTTTCATTATGTTTATTTAAAGGCATGTAGATTTACATGCCTTTAAATACAAAATTAACCATATAAAACTTGTCTGTTAAAAATTTATCGAAGAGAAAATTTTACGTAAGAGAGTTATATTTATCAGGATCATATTTCAATAGTATTTCAGTTAAATGTTCTGTATGCTCTTTTTCATCACTAGCTATTGTATAGAATACCTGCCTGTCCCGTTGATTGAACTCTACTAGATGCTGTTCATATAAAATTACAGCTTCCAATTCACCTTTTATATCTTGTCTTATGTTATTTAAAATAATCTGTGTATCATAGTCAGGTTTATAGGTTTGCATAGGTGTTTTTGTAGCTAAAGATTCCCCTTTATGCAGATTATATTTTTCATATTCCACTGGGTCATATTTACGAAGTAAAGTGAGCAGCATACCATAGTGATTTTTTTCATCCTGCATTATATTTCTCCAAACATCATTAATATCTTCCATATTTGAGTTGGCAATATGCTCAGCATATCCATTTATGGCAATAATCTCTCCTATCAGTGCCTCACGTATTTTATTCGTGAAAAAGTAAGGGTATCCTTGTGGTTGACCGTTTTGAACGGTATAACTCATGGTAATACCTCCAAATTTATTGAGTACAATAATATAATATTTATTAATTGGAAATAATATGAATACATATAATATAATAAATATTACTTATTTGAGGTTTGTATCCTGACTAAATTATCTATCTAGTAACTGTGTTGATGTAATATTTTGACTATTTATCAAAAGTGACAACATAGGAACTTATATTTTTATTTTTATTAAGTATAGTATTTTTATAGTCTTGAAAATTTTTTAAATCGTCTATGCTATAGGGTTTGTTATCATCATGTTTTATAGTTATGGGTCTTTCTGAGTTAAAAGATAATGAGTCCCCTAAGCTGCTCCATAGTACATTAGTTATATATGGACATTTTATTATTTCTTTCGAGTCACCAGTTTTTATATCAATAATTTTAAGAGTACTTTGAATATTATTAAGATCAAATGCAGTATTAGGAGTAGTGTTTTTAGAATTATCTTGATCTATATAGGCAGCTTTAGTTCCATCTGGTGATAGTACAAAATTGTCTGAGAAGGCATAGTTGTTAGTAGATATATTTCTTTTCATTTGTCCATTTGAATCTAGTATAATAGTTTCAAAAGTTCTATTGTATATTCCAGGTGAGATTTCACCATGATCAATGTGGTGATCCATTGCAATTGTATTACCTTGTTTTGAAGCACGTAATGAATTAGTGCTATAAAACAGGGGTTTGATTTCTTTAGTTTTTATGTCCATAGATTTTAAACTTATATTTACAGGCTTATTTTCTTCTTTGGTGTAATATATTTTTCCTTCCACAGTATTACCTAAATCTTTTATATCCTGACCAACTGTCCAGGCTCCAATATTTCCAGTTACATCATAATCACCAGATGCATATATCTTTCCATCTACTCCAATTATCTGCCAGCCAGTAAAAAAGCTTGCCCAAACTTTATCATTACTTATCCACTTAAATTCTCCATTAGAGTGATCTGGAATTAAAGTATTAACTTTTCCTGTAAATAGATTCAAAATTTTTAGTCCGCGATATAATTTACCTCTTTGTTGGGCTTTTTTTGTTTCTTCAGGAGTGCTCTTTGAAAGAAAAGCTGGTTCCATATAGAGAGCATATTTTTTATCAGGCGATAAACCATAAAAAAGTGATATGTTTACATCTTTGAAGTCCTTTTTAGCTTTTGTATTCAGATTGTAAATACTGCAATATTGACTTGTGTCAGAAATAACAGCAGTTTCTCTAGGCATATCTTTATACGTCAAAGTTAATACTTCATTGTCGTTTATTAATCCTGTAATATTTGTCCTATCATATTTATCTATCTGAAAACCTGAATTATTTACTTTTTTAGCTGGTTTATAATTGGTGAGTTTTATATTGCTTTCAGTTTTGCTGTAGTTTATGTATTTTAATATATCAGTGTTTTTTGAAACTATAAAACCAGCGGTTACTATAATTACAGCTGATAGAATAATTGAAATTATCTTTTTTCTTCCCATTTTTACCTCCTGCTATAAGTAGCTTTTTGTAAATAAATTTTAATTTATTGAAAGATTACCTTTTAAGAATAGCAAATTTGTTTCACAAAATTATAAATATATGTCACAATTTTGTAAACTTAAAATTTATTCATGAATTTTATTTATTGGTATTTTGCAGGCAATTTGGTTCAGATAAATTATTATGATAATCATATATAGGCAGCTTAATGGAAAAAGTAGTACCTTTACCTAAAGTTGAATTTACACTTATAGTTCCCTGAAGTTTTTTAACCATATTTTCTACCAATGCAAGGCCAAGTCCCGCTCCGCCGACTTTACTGCTCCTATGAATTGCTGCTCTGTAAAAGGGCTCAAATATTTTTGATAAATGTTCTTGTGACATGCCTATGCCAGTATCTTCAACATCTATTTTAAGTAATTTATCTTGCTGATGGCAGACGATATTTATATTTCCTCCAGGCGTATTATATTTTACAGCATTATCTATTAAATTTATGATTATATGTCTTAAACTTTCAGAATCTGATAAAATATTTAAATTATCTACATGATAATTTAAAGCCAATTTGTTTTTCTTTACTTTGCCAGACATTCTCGAACAAATTTGTTCTATTAAATCCTTTATATTTATAATATTTTTTTCTATTTCAAAGTCATATTTATCTAAAGAAGAAAGCTTTAAAATTTTATCTACCATATTAGTAAGTCTATCACATTCTTTAGATATGCTCTCAGTACCATTACTAATTAAAGTCAGATCATTGCTGTACATATTCATAACATCTGCATAAGCTTTTATAGAGGTTATGGGAGTTTTGAATTCATGACTTACATTTCCTATAAAATCCTTTTGTTGTCTATCCATCTGTTTTAATTTTTTTACAGCCTTGCTTAAGGTGTCTTTTTCAGTTTCAAGATCTTTTATGCTCTTTTCAATTCTAAAATCAATATATGAGGATTAAAACTATCAATTTTACGTAGAGCTTCTTTACCAGCACAGGCTGTATCAATCATATATCCTTCACGTTTTAGGGAATAAGCAAGTACATCCAGTATATTTTTCTCATCATCAACTATGAGTATTTTGTCCTGCAAAATTAACACCTACCTAATTTATCAAAATATAGTAATTATATTAACATATAATTATACGGTAATTCAAATAGCTTGTATGATAAAGGCAGATTATAATGGATACTATCGAATAAATGGACTTAGAAATATAAGATTTATTGCTGTTTATATAGTTTATATAATAAAAAAGATTGTCTTAGTTAAGATATAACTTTATAAGACAATCTTCTATTAATAAATTTTATTAATAATAGTTTTACTTACTTATTTCAAATAAACCTGTGCCAGCTTATCAAATTGGGGAAGGGATCTTTCTATTTTATCGTAGGAGATACAATAAGAAAGTCTAAAATGCTCAGGACAGCCAAAAGTAGAACCAGGTACTATAAGAAGGTTAAACTTTTTAGCTTCTTTTGCAAATTCTCTATCATCCGGTATCAGGGATTTAGGGAATAGGTAAAAAGCTCCATCTGGTTTAACACAGGAGAATCCTATTTTAATAAGATGATTATAAAGAAGATCTCTATTTTTCTTGTATATATTTATATCTACTTCTGAATCTAAGCACTTTCCAATAACTCTTTGAAATAGTGAAGGAGCATTTACAAATCCTAGTATTCTGTTGGCAACATTTAGGGCTTGAATTACATTATTGAAGTCCTCTATTTCACTATGACAAACTATATATCCTATTCTTTCTCCAGGAAGTGAGAGAGATTTACTAAATGAGTAAGCTATAAAGGAGTTCTTGTAATACTTTAATATGTATGGAACTTTTACACCATCATAGACTATTTCTCTATAAGGTTCATCAGAGATTAAATATATGCTGCTGCCTAATTCCCTTTGTTTTTCTTCTAAAATTTCTGATAGATTCTTGATTGTATCTTCGGAATAGACTACACCAGTAGGGTTATTAGGAGAATTTATTATTACTGCCTTAGTTTTAGCGGTAATGCTATCTTTAAAGGATTCTAAATCTGGTTGAAAAGTATCAATGTTACTAGGGGATATTACAAGCTTTCCATTAAAATTACGTACATAGTTTGCATATTCACCAAAGAAAGGAGAAAAGGAAATAACTTCATCGCCAGGATCTAATAATGTTTTTAGTAAAATATTTAATCCGCCGGCAGCTCCACAGGTCATTACTATATTATCTTCATTTAAATTTATATTATGTTTCTTACATATATTATCTGCAATAGAAGCTCTTACATCTAAATAACCGGAATTAGACATATATCCATGTACTAGATTGGGAGATTCTTCTGATATAACCTCTACCACAGCCTTTTTTATGCTATCTGGTGGTTCTACATTTGGATTACCCAGGCTAAAATCAAAAACATTTTCCTCGCCATAAATTTTAGACAACTTTTTACCTTCTTCAAACATTGCTCTTATAACCGAACTGTTTGCCACATAATCCATCATAATTTTTGATATCATTCATAAGACCTCACTTTTTAGAAATTAGTATTAAGGCATATATAAATCAATAGATTTTCTATTTATTTATATATGCCTAATCTTAACACATTTATATTAAAAATTAAATTTTTTATTTATAATTTAATCAATTAATTCTATTTCATATTATATATTTTTTAGATATTAAAAATACAAATTTATAACTTAGTGATATTATTTATAAAAATTTCTTGATTTTGAATTAGTCTTATAGTAAGGCATATAGTCGTTTGTTGTGTTATAGTTTTAAATATGTGAATATTAGGTGAATTATTTATATAAGGTTCAATATCTTCTTTAATATTTAATTCCTTAAAATTAGCATCTACAATTTCACAGTATATTGGAGCAACTTCATTGTATGATTCAGAAAGTATTTTTTTTTTAGTACCAGACTTTGATATAGTTACTAAGGTGCTCAAACTCCTTTTTTGAATTTCAGGATTGACAATATAATCAACATCAGTTACACAGTTAAAAGGAACATAGATGGTTTTATTTTTTATTTTCCCTTCAATTTTATCACCATTTTTATATATAGGCTCGGAATAGGTAATACTTTTTCTAATGGAACCTCTTAAAAATAATTTTTTGGATTTTGAAATTAAAATATATTTTTTTAGGAATACTTTTCTTGTTATATGTTTTATGGCAGTAGCATAAGAGTCTAAGGTTACTTTATTTTCAACATTTATATATACTTTTGTGGAAGATATAATTATAGGTACTTTTATGGGAATAAGTGATGTATCCATATGTTTTATATAATTTTTCAAGATATACACACTCCAAATTTTAATTACTATTTATAATATGTATATAAATAAACATTGGGAACATTATTAAGAGCCAGTAAATTTTACTGGCTCTATTATTAATAATTTTTATTCATAATCTGGATCAATTTCAGCGTCTGTTTCATCATATTCTTCTACATCATAGGAGTTGTGATATGGTTTTACTTGTTGTTTTTGAAGCAATTTTACACGAATTCTTATAACTGCTTTATCTACAAATTTATCAAATAGTTCTTCATTAGTAAAGCCATCTATTGGTTTGCCTTTTATATTGATATCAGCATCTATAACATCTGTTTCTTCGATTTCTGCATGAACTGGCTCATTAAGAATTTCTAAGGTTCTTCTGTCAGCTTCCTTTATGCTTTTTCCTAGAGCTTTTTTGTCAAAATATCTGGTAGTTTCATTTGCTGGACTTGGTTTAATGATAGGATGATTTACAAAGTCTTTAATTACTACAGAAGTTAAAAATTTAACTCTTGCAGTGGTGTCATTAATTTCTCCTCCTATGGCAGATTTACCGGTAGAAGTTAATGAAGCATATTCTATATTTTTTCTTAGATATCCTTGAAGGAAAACTATTCCTTCAACAACTTTTCCTTTACGATAATCAAATTTTGTTGGAACAAATCTAGCTTCATTAAGGAAAACTTCTTTATCTATTCTCTTTATCTCATAAGCTGGTTTAGCAAGATGAATAATTGATTCTGAATTTACATAAGCATCAAATTCAGCAACCACTACATCAACTTTAAAATTACCTGCCTTACGAACGGGTTTAATAACGCTAGGTGGAAGGGTATCAGCTTTTATAACATTTGGAGCTTTATTTGGAGCCTTCCCTGATTCTTTACCAGAAATATAATTTTTATCTGTCATCTTGTTCTCTCCTTTTTTATAATATGGATATTAATAATGTTTTGATTATATCCACATTACATAATATTCAGAAATGAGAAAAGTGTACTAGCTTTATTGTAAAATTATTAAATTATTTATTATTATTTACTTAAAAAATGGCTGTCCCACAATGAATATATATTCATTGAGAGACAGTATTTAGTTATTCTACTATTAAAATATAATTTTTCATAACTAAATAAGGACATTTTTAAGTTTAATAAAGATATATTCCTTTTAAGATAGTCTTATTATTAAATAGTTTTATTCATCATCTGAATCAATTTCATTATCTGTTTTATTATCTTCTGGGACATCATAATCTTTCTGGTATTGTTTTATCTGTTGCTTTTGAAGCAATTTTACACGAATTCTTATAACTGCTTTATCTACAAATTTATCAAATATTTCTTCATGAATAAATCCTTCTATTGGTTTACCTTTTATATTGATATCAGCATCTATAACATCTGTTTCTTCAATTTCTGCATGAACTGGCTCATTAAGAATTTCTAAAGTTCTTCTGTCAGCTTCCTTTGTGCTTTTTCCTAGAGCTTTTTTATCAAAATATCTGGTAGTTTCATCTGCTGGACTTGGTTTAATGATAGGATAATTTACAAAGTCTTTAATTACTACAGAAGTTAAAAATTTAACTCTGGCAGTAGTGTCATTAATTTCTCCTCCTATGGCAGATTTACCGGTAGAAGTTAATGAAGCATATTCTATATTTTTTCTTAGATATCCTTGAAGGAAAACTATTCCTTCAACAACTTTTCCTTTATGATAATCAAATTTTGTTGGAACAAATCTAGCTTCATTAAGGAAAACTTCTTTATCTATTCTCTTTATCTCATAAGCTGGTTTAGCAAGATGAATAATTGATTCTGAATTTATATAAGCATCAAATTCAGCAACCACTACATCAACTTTAAAATTACCTGCCTTACGAACGGGTTTAATAACGCTAGGTGGAAGGGTATCAGCTTTTATAACATTTGGAGCTTTATTTGGAGCCTTCCCTGATTCTTTACCAGAAATATAATTTTTATCTGTCATCTTGTTCTCTCCTTTTTTATAATAGGGATATTAGTGATGCTTCAGTTGTATCCCTATTACATGATATTCAGAGATAAGAAGAATGTACTAGTATAATATAGGTTTATTTGATTATTTTTTAGAATCCTTAATTAGCATACCCCATTTTTTTAATTCTAAAAATATTGGCTCTAGAGCCTTACCTTTACAGGTTAAACTGTATTCTACATGAGGTGGAATTTCAGGATAAACAGTTCTTGTAACAATTTCTTTCTTCTCTAATTCTTTTAGTCTTAGGGATAGAGTTTTAGGACTTATACCTTCAAGAGATTTTAAAAAGTCTCCAAAACGGACAGTTTTATCAATCAATAAATCTCTAATGATTAAGGATGTCCACTTACTTCCAATAATATTTATAGCGAGTTCTATAGGGCAATTATCAGAATAACTGCCTCTTTCAAGTTTTATTTCTGACATAAATAAAATTCTCCTTAAACTTACTATTCACAATAATACTTACTTTTGTGAAATAATGTGAAAAAAATACTACTACTTTTCAAATAATATTATAAGAAATATAATATTATTAATCAAATAAATTAAATATAGTTGTAATTAAAAAATTATTTATTCACTGGATAATATTAAATACAGTTTATTACAGCTTATATATTAAAATAATTATAGGAGGAATTGGTGTGAAAACTTTTGAGAAATACAAATTAAAGAATTTAAATCTTGTAAATAGAATTGTAATGCCTCCCATGGATATGTATTCAGCAGATCAGTCCGGCATAGCTAACGAATTACATTATAATCATTATACTACAAGAGCTATAGGAGGGGTAGGACTTATAATAGTGGAATCTACTGCAGTTACGCCAAATGGAAGAATAAGTGATAACGATCTGGGCTTGTGGACTGATGAACAAATAGAAAATTTGAAAAAAATAGTGGATAGTGTTAAAAAGTATGGTTCTAACATAGCTATTCAATTAAATCATGGAGGTAGAAAATATGTTGGAAGTTCAGGAGAAGTTTTAGCTCCTAGTGAAATTGCTTTTGATGAAAAAAGCAAGATACCTAAGGAGTTGAGTAAATATGAGATTAGTGAAATTGTTGAGGCTTTTAAACAGGCGGCCGTAAGAGCAGATAAAGCTGGTTTTGATGCTATAGAGATACATGGAGCACATGGATATCTTATAGATGAATTTTTATCACCTCTTTCCAATGTAAGGAAGGATGAATATGGTGGGAATACTGAAAATAGAGCTAGATTTCTCAAAGAAATATTAGAGGCAGTGACAGAGGTTTGGCCTAAGGAAAAAGTAATATCTCTAAGAGTTTCAGCACAAGATTACAAAGAAGGTGGAATGACTGTAGATGAAATGATTAAAATTATCAATATAATTAAGAGATATATTGATATAGTTCATGTAAGCTCAGGAGGATTGTTGCCAGTTCCCGTAAAGGACTATCCTGGATACCAGGTTAAATTAGCTGAAGAAATTAAAAATCATTGCAATATACCTACTATATCAGTTGGATTAATAAAAGATACAGATATGGTGGAAGAAATATTGTCAAATGGAAGGTCAGATTTAGTTGCCCTTGGAAGAGAATTGCTTAGAAATCCTTATTGGGTATTAAATGCAGCAAGAGATAAAAATATAGATATAAAATTTCCAAAGCAATATCTGCGTGCTTTTAAATAGGCTGATTAAGTATGTGAAGAAGTTCTAATAAGTTTATATTGAAGTAGAATGTGTAATTTTTAATTAAAAATAACTATATTATAATAATTTTCATTGTTATAATAATTATTAATATGAGTATTATATGGAGGTATTAAAATGGATTTTTTACAGTTAGCTAAAACTCGTTACTCAGTGCGTAAATATAAAGATAAAAAAGTTGAGGATGAAAAACTTCAAAAAATACTTGAAGCTGGAAGAGTTGCTCCTACTGGAGCTAATACACAGCCCCAAAAACTAATAGTAATAACAAAAGAAGAAGGACTTAAAAAACTTAAAAAGGGTGCTAATATCTATGGAGCTCCAGTGGCTGTAATCGTGTGTGAAGATCATGATGTAAGCTGGAAAAGACCTTATGATAATAAGGATGTTGCAGAAACGGACGTTGCCATAGTTTCAACTCATTTGGTTCTTCAAGCTACCGAATTAGGATTGGGTACCATATGGGTATGCTATTTTGATCCTAAAATAATAAGAGAAGAGTTTAATATACCAAATAATGTAGAAGCAGTAAATATAATAGGTATTGGTTATGCAGATGAGGAGCCTGCTTCTCCAGAAAGACATAAAACAGCTAGAAAACCTTTAGAGAAAACTATAATTAAAGAGTCTTTTTAAAAAATGTAACCAGTGGTTTCAATTAAATCGCTGGTTATAATAAAATTTATAACATAATTTTATTATTTTCTAAAATAAAGTACATATGAAAAATGAGATTATCTCATGAAATTTATTTTGAATTAATAGATAGAAATGGAGAATTTATGGATACAAGATTTAAAAATTATTTATTGATTTCAGATATGGATGGAACACTTATAAATACCAGAGGAGAAATATCAAGGGAAAATATTTCCGCTATAAATAATTTTGTAAAAAAGGGTGGAATATTTACTATTGCTACAGGAAGAACTATGGAATCTGCAGGAAGGTATTTAAAACAACTGCAGGTGAATGCACCAATAGTACTATATAATGGAGCAAAGATTTATGATTATAAAAAAGAAAAGACTCTATGTGAAATATCTTTGGAGGAACCTGTAAAGGAGATAATCAGAAAAGTTAAATATGATGATAGCTCTCTTGGACTTGAAATTTACTGTGAAGAAAATGTTTATATATATAACCCCTGTAGATTTACTGAGAGATTTTCTAAAAAAGGCTATGAGATATACTACAATATTGAAGATATATGGGATAAAAACTGGACCAAGATATTAATACTGGGAGAAGAAAATCAATTGGATGTTATGGAGATAGACTTTATAGATACTTTTGGTGATGTGAACCTTATAAGAAGTGGAGAAAATTTTTTAGAGATAATTCCTAAAAATACATCTAAAGGACATGGACTAATTGAGCTCTGTAAAATATTAAGGACTGACTTAAGTAATACTATTGCAGTAGGGGATAATATGAATGATGCAGAGCTACTTAAAGAGGCTGGTTATGGTTTCTGCGTTGCCAACGGGAATAAAAAACTTAGGGATATAGTCAAATACAAATGCCCATCTAATGATGAAGCTCCTATAAAATATATAGTAGAATGGATCGAAAGAACTTTATTGTAAATCACTTGGATAGATGAAAGCTTTTCTCAGATCTAAATATAATAGGAATTATTTTTTCCTAAATGTTTAAAATAAGATTATGTATATCAGCTAAGGCATATTCAAATAAATAACTAGTCAGTATGTAGCCTATTTGACTTACTATTTATTTTCACATGCCTTATTTTAAGCTTTTAGGGAGTGATAAGATGAAGAAAAAGATAATTTATTATTTGATAATTATAAATCTTACATTATTAGCCTTTAATTCTCTGGGAAAGATAAGTTTTATAAAAAGATTTATAGGAATTATAGATAAAGCTTTTTTAATACCATTATTTATTTCTGTGCTTATATATTATATTATAAGACCTTTAAATAATGTATTTATTAAGAAAGGATTAAATAATGGAAAAGCAAGTCTTTTGACTTTAGTTATTTTTGTATTTATTTTAAGCGGAATATTCTATTATTTTACTAATTATGCCTATATTCAATTTCAACAGGTTACAAATTACCTATGGACCATAATAAATGACAGAAAAAGTATAAATGGAGTTATAAAATGGCTTAATAACTTTATAAATGTAAGTGAAATATATAACTTGCTTACTCTTATGGTTAAACATTATGTTCAGGGAATAGGACATAATTTTAAAAAAATTGTGAGTTACTTTATGAATGCTTTTTCCATGGTTTTTCTCATAATTATCATAGTGTTTTATATGCTTAAAGATGGACACAAGATTAAGGAAAATATAATAAAGTTTATTCCAGAGAAATATAAGTCTATTTCGGATAAACTATGTAATGATTGTGATGATATATTGAGTCATTATGTCACAGGTCAGGCAAAGGTGGCTGCAGCACTGTCAACAATGATATTTATAGGGTATATATTTATAAAAATGCCCAACGCTTCTCTTCTTTCAGGTATAACTTTTATTCTTGCATTTATACCCTTTGTTGGATTTTTTATATCTATGATAATTCCTATAGTAATAGCTTTAAGCATGGGATTTTCTATGCTCTTAAAGCTTCTGATTGTATTTGTAGTAGTTCAAACCTTAAAGGGTAGAGTAGTAGTTCCAGCTATAATGGCAAGGAGTATGAAGATACATCCGTTAACGGATATATTTTTGGTTATTGCAGCTATTACTATGCTTGGACCTTTTGCAGCATTTGCAATAGTTCCCGTTTATGCCATAATAAAAAATATAGTTATTGTAATAAAAACAAATAGAAGAACTCTGAAAAAAAGATAAACAGAGTTCTTTGTTTCAGAGTTGTATTCAATACTATATTTATTGATTTAATTTCTCTATAATTATACTTGCATTTTTACCAGCATTTAAATGTAAATCTAAATGGGAAACTTCTATTTTAACTGTATGATTATCATTTTTTAAGTCAAGAATTTCATGGCTTATAAGGGGAGTACCAGGTTTTGTTAAGGTAACGGGAATCACAACGGGATTATCATCCATAATTATACCTGCACTTCCAAGCGGTGAGGAGTCAGATGTATATAGTATAAATTCTATTTTATAGATTCCAGATGAATTTATTTTAAATTCATCATTTTTAATCTGAGTAATATTGTGTCCAAAGTTTATGGATAAGTTATTAAAAGGTATTGAACTGCCAACAGGTATTTTAAGTTCTTCTTCACTAGTGTTATTATATGCAAATACAGTAGTAGAATCCAAATGCCTAGGCAATAATGCGGTATTGGAATTACTTGCTTTAGATGTTGAATTATCATTAGATAATGGATTATTTATAACATAAGTATCTGAATTTTCTCTAGTAGAAAAATTAATTTTTTTATTATTAACTTTATTTAAAGCATATACATTATCAGTTGTCTTATTTTTTTCTGAAGTACTATGTCTTGTCACAAAGGTATTAGTACTTTTCCTATAAATATTATCAAAATATATATAATTTTTTTTAGTTTTATCTCTATTTATTACTAGGTGAGATTCTGCATTAAGAGATTTATTTAAATTTGGTCTTACAGATCTCCTTAAATGCCTAAATTGTCTATAAAGTCTCATAGGATAATTCCTCCTAATTTTACAATGCTTATTTTATACTTAATATATTTTATGTTATTTTTTAAAAGGGTGTTACCTTTTTATTTAATATGCATATACTGTAGTGTAATCAAAAAAACAGGAGTGTAGTTATGTATTATACCTATAACAGATATCAGGAACCGGAGGAGCCAGATGATATAAATGGTGAACAGTTCAATGATGCTTATGATGATTCTTTTCAGTACATTGAAGAACCAGTATATTATCCTTATAGAGATATACCACCTGAGCCTTTCGATTATTACCAATATGATTCAAGACAATTTAATCCAAGTGCACCTCCAGGACCACCACCATCTTCTATTCCAGCACAGCCACAGCAATTTTCAACTGGCGGCCCTGGGGGACCACAGACTTTTGCGGTAGATCCTGGTGCAATAAGACCTTGTCTTTTCAGATTTGTATATATTTGGCCTAGAAGGGGACCGGGTTTTTGGGCATGGCTTACCTTTATAGGAAGAAGGTCTGCTTCTGGTTTTAGATGGAATGGACGTCGATGGATATATTTTGGAATAGACTTAAGGGATATAAGAAGTTTTCAATGCTTCTAATAAGTAAACACATAATTATATAGAAGTAATTTTTTTTACAAATCAAAGGGGCTGTATTCAATACGCTTTACGTATTGAGGAAGCCCTTTAATTTTACATATCTTCAATTCGTAATTTGGGCGAAGCCCTATAATCTTGCTATACTAAAGCCAAGGTTGGATCAAGGAGTTTTCTTACTTCTGTGGAGCAACTAGCGTATAATTGAATAAACTCAACAAAAGAAAATACTCCAAAATATTGACCAGAGTATACTATAACAGACTTTTGCCTATCTTCTTTATAATTTTTAATAAGCACAGGGAGGGACTTGCCTGAATACTTACTTCCTTCCTCAAGATTTTTAAACAACTGGAAATATCCATATCCAATGAGCGTCATAACTATATGGAATACTACAAAATTGTATTTTGTACTTTTGAAATCTTCTAATTTCCAAAAGTCTTTTATCTGTCTGTAATCTTCCTCAATCTCTGGTCTAAGCTCATAAGTATTTATTATTTGTTTTGCAGTTTTGTTTATGTCTGTAGTTAAAAATACATAGTATTCATCATCTTTTTTATCATGGACAACGCATGCACACAAATCAACATCATTACTAGGATTATCACTAATCCACATTGATCCTAATTGTTTAACCAGGTGTATTTCTTGAGTTTTGCGTTTTTTATTGGAATGCTTCTGCCATTTACCTTCGGAGACAGCTATTTTTACGGCTTCTTCGTATATTGTCATATTCTTTTTTGCTGGTATATAGGTATCAACTTGTTTATTAGTTTTTAATGAATTTATAACATCACGTGAAATAAACCCTCTGTCATTTATTAAGATATCACCAGGCTTAAAACACTTTGTATTTAAAAGCATATCTCTGCAAAGTTCTAAATCATGAGGCTTTATAGAATCAAAAACAATTTCTTCAATGATACCGGAATCATCCATAAGACCTCTAAGAGTTCCAAGCTTATAACCACGTACAGCTTCTCCATCATCTTTTATGACTTCTGAATTTTCATAATTTGCATTGTTTAAGTTTACTTTTATCTTAGTACAATCAAGGATATGTATTGATGGAGCTATATCAAGCGATGGCATTACTATATTTTGAATATAGTGATTATAAGAATGTATAAATTCACTGGCATTATATTTGTCTACTAAATTCCTCATAATGCCTTCGGCAAATAAGCCTTTTTTAATGTCTCTTTCTGTGTCCCAAATATTCCATCCAAGTTCTGATAATAGCTCTCCATCGGTTACAGCGAAGGCTACATCTGTTAGACTTGTTTTAAGTTTCATTTTAGCTGTAATTGCCAGTGTAATAAGTATATCGAAAGGTATATGTTTATTTTGTTTTCTCTTATCTTTAAAGCTTTGGGATAACTTGCTGATAAGTCCTATATTTTTCATTTTCAACACTATTGTATCTATAAGATTAGGAAAGCCTACATCGGCAGCATCAATCTTCCCAGCCTTTATAGAATCTAAAACTCTGTTTTTATCATTTTTACTTAATTGTAACATATAAACGAACTCCTTAATCATCATTAGTTTATATATATAATTCTACAAAAGTCTCTAAAATCATTTTTTTTAACAAAATATTATACCACTTATTTTTTTGTTTTTTCATATTACTTATTGAACTTAGTGTATAATTTTTATAGGCAAAAGAGTTATCAAATACTGCAAAAAATATAAAAGGAGATGCGAAAGCATCCCCGATACATAAATTATCCATTATAATGTTAATTGAGTAGAAAAACATTAGGT
>Ga0334885_1000144_pt1 | contig 128442 bp, 119 predicted proteins | sample GraSluR1_MG_8_FD_207233 | JGI IMG/M metagenome (GOLD analysis project Ga0334885, IMG submission 207233) | Sludge microbial communities from methane-producing bioreactor in Wageningen University, Netherlands - Granular Sludge_31_05-R1 | ecosystem: Engineered > Bioreactor > Anaerobic >...
CGGACAAAGCTTTAACAGCTCCGCGAAGATGGTGTATACTCTGTTCATGGTCTGTTCCCCCTTGCAGGTTTTGGGTTTGGGTAAATTCATTATCCTACAGGTATAAAGAACAGGCCATACTTTTAATAAGTTTTACCGGACACTACTGACCTGAAACCTGAAACCTGAATACTCGATCGGTCCTTCAGGCCCGATCGAGTATTTCCCGTATTGTCTGCAGCAGTTTTATCGGTGAGAGGGGTTTGGGGAGGAAGTCGACCTCTTCGTCGGCTATGCCCTTGTCCAGACGGGTATCACGGGTATGGCCGCTTATGAAGAGCGCCTTTACGTCGGGGGATATCTTCTTGATTTCCTCGTAGGCCTCCCTGCCGTTCATCCTCGGCATGACGGAATCGAGGATGACGAGATCGATCCCGCCGTTGTTCCTGAAGACATCGACGGCCTGCGCACCGTCGGGCGCCTCCAGGGTCCGGTACCCGTGTTTCGCGAGGACCTCCTTCATGAGGGTCATGACCGCCTCATTGTCCTCGGCGATGAGGATGGTCTCGGTGCCGCCCTTCACGTCTTTGGCATCCGGTTGCTCTTCCTTTTCCACGGGATCCGCGACGGGAAAGAAAATGCGGAAGGTGGCGCCCTTTCCGGGTTCACTGTACACGTTGATATAGCCGTTGTGCTGCGAGACGATGCCATAGACTGTCGCCAGGCCAAGACCCGTCCCCTTGCCGATCTCCTTCGTGGTAAAGAAGGGGTCGAACATCCGCTCCTGTGTTGCTTCGTCCATACCCACACCGGTGTCCGAGACAGCAATCGATACATACTCCCCCAACCGTCCGAACCCGTGGGCTGCAAGGTAGGAGCTGTCCATCTCGACAATGTCCGTCTCTATGGTAAGCCTGCCGCCCTTCGCCATCGCGTCGCGGGCATTACTGACAAGGTTGAAGAGGATCTGGTCTATCTCCGTCGCGTCGGCGAGGATCGTCGTGTCCCGGTCCGTGAGTGCCAGCCTGAAGTCGATGTCCTCCGTGAGGAGTCTCTTCAAGAGCTTCTCCGCTCCCTTCAGGGAATCGTTGAGATTGAGCGGTTTCAGGGTGACCGTCCTGTGGCGGCTGAAGGCAAGAAGGCTCTGGGTCAGGTTGGCCGCTTTCTGGGCCGCGGACAGTATCTGCTCCACGTGAGACCTCGCCTTTTCGTTGTCGCCGATCTCGAGTTGGACAAGGCTTCCGTATCCCATGATGGTGGTCAGGATATTGTTGAAATCGTGGGCCACGCCCCCCGCGAGATTCCCGATGGCCTCCATCTTCTGAGACTGGCGAAGGCGGTCCTCCAGGCGCTTGAGCTCGGTCATATCCTCACAGACCATGAGGTGCTCCCCCGAGGTGAGCCGCAAGGTGACAAAGGTTATCAGTCTCTGCTTGCCATCGGCACAGTTGACGGTAAACACCCGGGGCTTTCTCTCACCGGGCTCGGTGCCGACAAAATCCTCCAGCCAGGTGGATATCACCATTGCCCTGTACTGCTTGTCGGGATAGGCCTTCCTGAACCAGGACCTGCCATCGGGCACGTCTCCAAGGTCATACCCGAACATCTCCCTGAATTTCGTATTCACATAGTTGAACCGGCCTTCCTGGCTGATGAGCACCATCCCAACGGGGGCGTTCTCCGAAAGGATCTGGAGCTTTTCCGTCTCTTCTCTTAACGCCTCTTCCGCTTTCCTACGTTCCGTCAGGTCGATCCCGACGCCGAAGAAATACTGCAAGGCTCCCTGGTCGTCCCTGACCGCCCTGCCATGCCATTCCACAAGCAACAGGCGACCGTCACTGGCGATGATCCGATTCTCGCAGAGCACGGGCTCATTGGACGAAATGATGCAGGAGAAGATCTCACGGACAGATTCTGTCTCTTCAGAGGAAACGAAGGTTGAGATATAGTCCTTCCCGGAAACCTCTTCCATAGTATACCCCAGCGCGTCCAGCATAGACTGGTTCATAAGGAGCGTCTTCCCCTCCAGGCTGAGGGCGACAAAGAAGGCCGGGGATGTCTGGAGAAGGGTCCTGTTGAACTCCATCTCGTCCCGGATCATGATCTGGGCTATCTTGCGGTCCGTTATGTCCTCCACGGTACCCTCGTAATGGACCAGCCTTCCATCCTCGTCCTTCACCGCGCGACCGTTCAGGGAAACCCATATGACCTTCCCGTCGCGTCGCCTGAACCTCACTTCCCGGTTCGTCACGATCCCCTGTCTTTCCAGAGTGGCCTCGAAGACACGCCTCTCTCCAGGATCGGCGTAGATATCCCTGCTGATGTCCGTGACAGCCTTTATCAATTCCTCCGGGGAGTCGTAACCGGTGATTCTGGCGAAGGCGGGGTTGACGCTGATGAACTTCCCTTCCGGTGTCGACTGGTAGATGCCCTCCACGGCGTTCTCGAAGATGGATCTGTACCTGGCCTCACTCTCCAGCGAAGCCTCCTCGGCCTCCATCCTCCTTTGCGCTTCGTTGACAACGGCCCAGTTCTTGACCGTGTAAAAGACAAAAACAAGGAGGCCCGTGACGAAAAGTCCAATAATGGCAAACCACCTGTCGCGAAAACCTTTCATGGCTGCAAGGGCCTCATCCTCGGGAGTGGCCACGACGATGGACCAGTACGTATCGCCGATGTTTATCGGCATATAGACTGCGTGTTTCAGGATCTTCCTCGTTTCCTTTTCAGCGATATAGTCATAGTCATACGTGGTGATCCCAGCCTTTCCCTTCATCATCTCCTCGGCCATGGCAATGACGCTCGGAAAGCGGCCCGACGTTTCGTATATGGACACGCCGATGTGGCCGGGCACGGGGCAGTAAAGCTCCTGGCCGCTCTTATTCAGGACCCAGGCGTAGCCGCTCTGCCCGATACGGATGGGTTTTAGATACTTCTCCGCCAGATCGTCGATGGAGAAGATGACCGCCACGGATCCGTCGAACCTCCCGTTCCTGATTACGGGGTAGTGCAGGGCCATGGACCTCTCATCTCCCTTTATTGTAGTGAGAACGTCGCTGATGACCGGTTTGCGACTGCGCTTCATAACCTGAAAGAAATCCCGGTGGGATATGTCCGTTCCCTGGTATTTCTCATTATCGGGCAATGTGTATATCAACCTGCCCTCAACATCGATACGTGTTATGGACCTGATGTCCTCCCTGCTTGTCTCATAGAATTCCTGAATGGTGTGCCTGCCGGCCCTACCGAAAGCGATAATCTCCTCGTGCCTGGCAAGATGCTTGAGTATCCTGAAATACTGCTGGAAGAAACCTTCGATCGCGGCCTTTGCCTGCCTGGCATGAGCCGTCTGCTGCTTGTTGAGTTCCTCTATGGCATCATTCCTGACCTGTTGATAGGCCGTGAAAAACAGGTAAAAACAGGCGCCCGTGAAGAGCAGAATGGAGGTCAGGAACAACCAGCGCTTCAAAACCTTCTCCTCCTTCCCCGCATACAGCCCCTGCGGAAGTCTGATCCACACCCCCACTTTTCCAGGGCACACAGTTCGTGTAAAACACTACTGGAATTCTAAACGACTTTTCATGAAAAGCCAACCACTTTCGATCTTCTCCATCGGCCTTCCATTACGGCATATCAAGGTTCACCACCCTTCCCATGTATGAGCGGATGGATTCGATAAGGTCATCTCCAGGCTCGTGAAACTGGGTGCCGATAGACGTCCCTGTCTGGGCCGTCCTGATGTTCCTCACTATCGCCTTGATCGTCCTCTCCTGTGACGAGCCAATGAGACATGCGGAAAAAATGATCTCATCGCCTATGTTCAGGCAAGGTTCCTGTGCGGAGCCCGACTGGTCGAAAAGGAAGCTGCACCCGCCTTCGCTCATATCGATAAAAGCACCTCGATGCGTAACCCCGCCCATCGAGGCCGCCGCGGGGATGAGGCAGGGTACCCTCTGGAATTTTCTCAGGTTCACGGTCTCGATCTTTTCCGGATACGACAGGAAAGCCAGGCGAAAAGGTTCGTTCATGGCGGCGATCAGCGTGGAGTAGAAACCGTAGGCCTTTCCGTCATGGAGGTAACGGACGATGATATTGTTCATCTGGTGGAGTTTAACCCAGAGACCCGGTATGGGGGGCACCTCGGCGATAAGATACCGCTTGGCCACCATGCCCACAAGGGTCCCGTTCCAGGTATCCCTGGCCCCCCTGAGCTGAATGCGCAGGTTGATACCGAGTTCGATACCCAGGTGCTCTTTTCGATCTATGGCCTGCCTGCCGGTCTCTTCCATGATGGATCTTCGATTCCCCCTCGTCACGAAGGAGTCCCATGCACTATATATCGCCATTCGCTCTGATTCATTAAGAACGTCCGGACGGGACCGGACTTTAGGTGAGCGTCGCCTGTCCCGAAAGCAACCGTGATCCCCACCGCCCATACCAAGGCGGAGTGCTCCCACAACGGGGAGACTTCACCTGGCGACTTCGGTCAAACCTGAACATCCTTTGGATCCCTGCGCTAGAAAGGAATGGACAGCTTGAAGCTCCCCGTACCCGAGGTGAGGTTGCCCGAAAAAAGCCCGCTGTAATCAAGCCGCAGCACCATGCCGCCCTTGCTGAAAAGATCGACCCCTGCTGAAACATAGGCCATGTCGCTGTCGAGCTTATTGCGGATCCTGAATGACGGCACGCTGGCGGGCGCCCCTTCAAACTGGGCCGAGACATCGGTCGTGGTACCGGAGAATATGTGGAGGAGTCCGGCACGGACATAAGGCCGTGCCAGGATACCGTTCTTGAAGGAAAGCTCCCCGCCTGCCTCCAGGGCGGGTCGTGCGCTGATCGTTGTCTCGCTGCGGCCCCCGACGCTGAGGTTCGCCCCGGCCGCCCCTGATTCGGTGAACCCTTCCATGTTGGCACGACTGATCGTCCCGTCAAGGATGGGACGAAGATACCATTTCTTCCACTCGAAGTCATGGGTCAGCCGCACGCGGCCCGAAAAGGAGAGTATTCCCTGCTTGCTCTTCGCCGTAATCCCCGGATACGGCAGGTCCACGTACCGTTTCGTGTCGTACCATCCATATCCGCCGGTCACTCCCAGAGCCATCGCGGTGCCTCCCCAACGGTTTTTTCCCACAAGGCCTCCCTGTATCTGGCTTCCCGTGCTCCGGGAATAGCTCGATACATCGGTCGTGCTGTTCTCGTAAGAAAGAGCAAAACCACCGAAGAAGTCCCCGGCTATCTGCTGCTGGATGCCGGTGCTTATGGTGTAAGCGTTGCGGTCGTAACCAAGGTTGTCGGAACTTCCGCGAAGACGCGTCTCGCTGCCGCTGACACGTGTCCACGCACACCTGACCTGTCTCGTGAACCTGTGGTCGCCGTCACGGGGGCTGCAACTCAGCATCTCGTCGGCGAATCTGATATTCGAGTGCATGGCTGCCGTTGACACTGCCATGAACGGCGCCGGGCTCAGACGATCGAAGGCCTCGCCGAGGGCCTGCACGGAGGGAAGATAGAGAAGTCTCGCCACAACGGGTGCAAGAGAGGCTGAACCGCCTGCTAGCTGTATGGTGTTGATATTGTTCCCGATAACAGCCTGGTTCCCTGTAAGTCCCGGAGGGGCAAAGTCAATCGATGTCCTCAACGCGACATCGGTCGCATTGGGATACACCAGCTCGTATTGCGCCACCGCCGAAGCCTGAATGACCTTCAACCCGTTGTCGATGATACCGGTGTTGCCGGTAAAGATCGTTACCTGCTGTGTTCCCGGCAGGGCGAAACCTTTATCTGCAATGTTCGGGGCCACCCATCCGGCAAGCGCCGTCGTGCCGCTTACCTTGACGTAGTCGGCGGTGCCCGCCCTGGTATCGATATCGACGGCATAGACACCGGACGACTGCTGGACATAGTTTCCGGTAACTGTGGTGGTCACTACATTCTCCAGCCCTCCAGGCGACAGTGTTCCCTGGTTTGTGAGCGTGCCGGCACCGCCGAGATTGACCGTCGCCCCCGGGAGAAACCAGGAGCCCGTCCTGTTGTTGAAGGTATTGCTGCCGGTGCCGAGATCGACAGAGCCGGCGATTGTGCCGAAATTGTTTATTGTCTCATCTCCCGTCGTCGCGATAACGGCATTGCCGAGAGGACTGTCCTTGCTCACGAGTATTCCGTAATTGGTGAGGGTATTGGCGGCTCCTTCCAGGATCCTGACCGCCGAACCTGTCCCGGAACCTCCCTGTACGATCCCGCTCTGGATCGTGACGGAGATATCGCTTCCGGAACCGCCGGTACTCTGGACAACAATACCGTCAGAGTCCGCGCCTTCCGCCAGGATATTGCCACTATTGGTAACCGTCACGGAACCGCCGGTGCCGGTACCGCCGGCGCTCTGGGCCAGGATGCCGTGGGCGTAGGACCCCTGGGTCACGATATTACCACTGTTGGTAACCGTTACGGAACCGCCGGTGCCGGTACCGCCGGCGCTGCCGGCGTTTCCATTGACTGCGTCCAGGCCACCGCCTCCGCCGATGCTCTGGGCGACGATGGCGATGGCGCCGGAACCACTGGTGGCGATGGCGCCGGAATTGGTGATCGTCACCGCACCGCCGGTGCCGGTATTCGTGCCGTCACCGTCCGGCATCGCGAGGCTCAAACCGGTTATTGCGCCCGTGCCCGCGTAGCTGACGAGACCGCCGCCTCCGCCGATGCTCTGGGCGATAATGCCGTATGACCCCGCGGACAACGTGGTGATCGAACCTGAGTTGCCGATCGTCACCTGGCCTCCGTCACCGGAGGTGCCCGAAGCCCCGGTGAGGGTGACGCTGCCGGTGGATGTCAGCGCGGCGTTGCTGACGAGACCGCCGCCTCCGCCGATGCTCTGGGCGATAATGCCGTATGACCCCGCGCCGGCTGCCTCTATACCGGACGCGTTCTGTATGTTCACAGTACCGCCGGTGCCGCTCCCGCCGTTCTGTCCTCCCAGGGTGACTGCCGCACTCGTTGCCTCAACACTGCCGGTGACACCTATTGAGGCGGCACCGCCGCCACCGCCGATGCTCTGGGCAAGGATGCCATGAGACCTGTCGCCAGAGGTTGTGATAGCGGAACCCGTCGAGACGAGGGACAGGTCAGCACCATCCCCGTTCCCGGTTCCGGAGGCGCCGAGCGCGACGTCTATCGAGGAGCCTCCGGCAAGGTCGCCGGCGACGCTGATCCCTCCGAAACCGCCGCCGCTGCCTATACTCTGGGCGATGATGCCGGCAGAGTCGTTACCGCCGGTGACGACCCCGCTCGCCGTCGTTACCGATACAGAGCCGCCGCTGCCGCCGCTGGCGTCACCGCTTCCAAGGCTGAGGCTTATTGCACCCGCTGAGCCGATCCCCTGTGCGACGCTGAGGCCGCCCGTACCGCCGCCTCCGCCGATGCTCTGGGCAAGGATGCCCGTCGAACGGTCGCCGGCGGTGATGATGAGCCTTCCGCTGTCATTGATCGTCACGGAGCCGCCGGAGCCGCCTCCACCACCAGCGCAGCCAAAGCTCATTCCAATTCCTGCGCCCGCCAGGCTCAACTGCCCTCCCACGCTGAAGCCGCCGTTACCGCCGCCTCCGCCGATGCTCTGAGCAAGGATGCCCTGGGAATCGTTTCCGGCGGTCTGAATACCATCCGCTGCAGCGCTCCCGATCGTCACATTGCCGGCCGTACCCCCGGTCCCGCCGCTGCCGCCGTGGCTGAACGCAAGGTTTGCCGAGGCAATGCTCAGGCCGCCGGCGATGCTGAAGCCGCCGTTGCCGCCGCCTCCGCCTACGCTCTGGGCAAGGATGCCCGTCGAACGGTCGCCAAGGGTCGTGATCGCGTCCCCGGTGTTGTTTATGGTTACATTCCCGCCGTCACCGCCGCCTCCACCGGAGCCGCCAATGCTTATGCTCGCGTCGCTGGTGGCCACCGCGGCCGATACGCTGAAGCCGCCGGAGCCGCCGCCTCCGCCTACGCTCTGGGCCTGTATACCGGCGGAGTCATGCCCGTGAACCGAGTTGTCCGGGTCAACGTAGCCGGTACTGATACTGCCGGTGTTGGTGACGCGGACAGCGCCCGCATCGCCTCCGCTGCCGCCGTTGCCGCCGGCGCTCACTGACAGCTCTACCCCGTTTGTCACGCCGCCGGCGATGCTGAAGCCGCCGTTGCCGCCGCCTTCGCCTACGCTCTGGGCAAGGATGCCCGTCGAACGGTCGCCAAGGGTTCGGATAAGGGCGCCCGTACTGGTTACCTCCACGTCGCCTGCCGTATTGCCGGTGCCGCCTTCGCCGCCGAAGGAAAGCGAGGTGCCCCCGATGATCCCACCGAGATCGGCCCTGGCGCTGATGCTGAAGCCGGCGTTGCCGCCGCCTCCGCCTACGCTCTGGGCAAGGATGCCGTATGAATCATTGCCCGTCAGGAACAGGCCGGTACCTGTGTCCACAGCTCCCGTAGTGATGCTGCCGCTGTTGGAAACCGTCACCGCTGCCGCCTTGCCTCCGGTCCCACCCTTTCCCCCGATGGATGCCGTCAGGGGAGGCACAACGGCCGCTCCCACGCCGATGCTCGCGCTGATGCTGCCTCCGCCGCTGCCGCCTCCGCCGCCCACGCTCTGGGCGAGGATGCCGGGCGAGGAATTGCCTGCCGTCGTGATGAAACCGCCGCCGCTCGTGACCGTCACCGAGTCCGCATCACCGCCGCTGCCGCCGTTGCCGCCCATGGTCACGTTCAGTCCCTCAATAATGGAGATGGAACCCTCGGCGCTCACGCCGATGGAGATACCGCCGCTGCCGCCTCCGCCGCCCACGCTCTGGGCGAGGATGCCGGGCGAGCTTTCCCCCAGTGTTTGAATGCTGCTGACCCCGGTCACCGATACCGCCCCTGCCGATCCCCCCGTGCCGCCCCCTCCGCCGGAATTAAAGCTCAATGACGGCAGATACGACATCGATGTCACCGACAGGCCGCCCTTGAAGGTGATGCCTCCCGCGCCGCCGCCGCCACCGATGCTCTGCGCGAGGATGCCGGCCGAGTTGACACCCTCCGTCGAGATATACATGGCAGTCGCTCCCGACCCCAGAGTCTCCGTTACCGTGACCGCGTCCGCGTCTCCGCCGCCGGCACCGGTCTTTCCTGTCGCCCCGAAGGACAGGCCCGTAGAGAACTTCTTTTCTGTCAGGTTGAACGAAAAGGACCCGGTGATGTTCGTTCCCCCCGCCCCGCCGCCTCCGCCGACGCTCTGGGCGAGGATGCCCTGGGAATAATCCCCGGTGGTCGAGATGCTGTTGCTGTTCTCGACAAGTACAGCCCCCGCGTCGCCCCCTTCGGTGCCGCTCAGCATGTCCACTCCGAAGGACAGTGCCGTGGAACCCCCTTTGTCTGACGCGCTGAGCGAGGCGGAACCGCTTATCTTGATCCCTCCCGCGCCGCCGCCGGCGCCGACGCTCTGGGCGAGGATGCCCTGGGAATAATCCCCGGTGGTCGAGATACGGCTCTCGTTCTTCACCGACACCGCCCCGCCATCGCCGGCTCCCCCCGCCTTGTTGCCCAGGTTGAGAAGGGGAATATCAGAAAGCGTTACGGTACTGCCGCCAATGGAACCTGCCAGGCTCAAACTGATCCCGCCGTTACCGCCGCCTCCGCCCACGCTCTGGGCGAAGATGCCCTGAGAACCCTCGCCTGACGTGGTGATCCATGATCCGGTGGAGGTAACGCTGACCGCCACACCGGTGACGGGGTCGTTCAGGCTGTCGCCCCCGGTGCCGCCGTCGCCGCCCAGGGAAAAACTGACACCCGCGAGACCTTTCGAGCCCGCCGAGGCGCTTATCGCCGCGGAGAAGCCGCCGCTGCCGCCGCCGCCGCCGACGCTCTGGGCGAAGATGCCCTGAGAGTCATCCCCCTGCGTGACGATACTGCTGCTGCTCTGAACATCGACGGAACCGGCGGTATTGCCGCTGCCGCCACTGCCTCCGACGGAGGCTGCCAGGGCAACGGCAACCTTCTGGTCCGCTGCAAGGGAAATGGAGCCGCTGAAGCCTCCCGAGCCGCCGCCGCCGCCGACGCTCTGGGCGAAGATCCCTCTCGAAAAATTCCCTGTCGTGGAGATCACCCCTCCGTTACTGGTAACGGATACGTCACCTGAAGCTCCGCCCGTGGCGCCGCTGCCGCCGATGCTGACCGACGACGCCGCACTTACAGGGATTTCCGGTATGACGCCGAGAGTAACCGAGCCGGCCACGCTGAAGCCTCCCGAGCCGCCGCCGCCGCCGACGCTCTGGGCAAGGATGCCATCCGAAAACACCCCTTTCGTGAAGATGCTGCTGCTCGTCGTGACATCCACGTCGCCTCCCGTGCCGCCGGTGCCTCCGCTACCGCCAAAACTCAGATCGAGATTCGCGATGATGCTCGCGCTGGCCCCAACGCTGAAGCCTCCGTTGCCGCCGCCGCCGCCGATGCTCTGGGCAAGGATGCCCGCGGCAATATCCCCGGAGGTGTTGATCTCGCCGGAAGTGTTGACGCTCACGTTGCCTCCCGTTCCGCCTGTACCGCCACCGCCGCCGACGCTGACCGTTGCGGACCCGCCGATGTCGAGGGCACCGGCAACGCTGAAACCTCCCGAGCCGCCGCCGCCGCCGACGCTCTGGGCAAGGATGCCCTGGGATGCGTTGCCCTGCGTGGTGATGGCGCTTGTATTAGCAACAGTGACGTCGCCTCCGCTACCGCCGGTGCCGCCCGAACCTCCCACGCTTACAGCAACCGAAACAACGCCAACGCTGGCGGAGATACTGGACCCGCCGGTCCCGCCGCCGCCACCCACGCTCTGGGCGAGGATGCCCTGGGAGTTCTCCCCCTGGGTGCCTATTTGACCGCTGTTCGTCACCGAGACCTCATCGCCGCTGCCGCCGGAGCCGCCCGATCCTCCCACCGCCACGGTCGGTGTGATATTGCCGGTAAGTGCCACGGCGCTGCTGAAGCCTCCCGAGCCGCCGCCGCCGCCGACGCTCTGGGCAAGGATGGCCGCGGAATTATTCCCTGAAGTGCCGATATTTCCGGTATTGACGACGTCGGCCTCGCCTCCGGCACCACCGGTACCGCCGGAGCCGCCCAGAACCACCGCCGCGTTGGAGAGAGCGATCGCGCCGGACACCGACGCTCCTCCGGAACCACCGCCGCCGCCGACGCTCTGGGCAAGGATGCCGTAGGAGTTGTTCCCCTGGGTCGTGATGGTGCTCCCGCTCGTCACGGAGACGTCACCGCCACTGCCGCCCAAGCCGCCCGATCCGCCCAGTGCGACATCCACCGCCAGGGACCCGGCAACGGCCGTATTGGCGGCGATACCGAAGCCGCCGTCACCGCCGCCGCCGCCGACGCTCTGGGCAAGGATGCCATAGGAATGGTCCCCCGTGGTGGTGATGGTGCTGTTGTCGGAAGAAACGGTGACCGCGCTGCCGCTGCCGCCATCACCGCCGCCGCCGCCGACTGCCACGGAGATCTGGTACATGTTCCCTACTGAACCAGCTGTGTCGGCAACACTGAAGCCGCCATCACCGCCGCCGCCGCCGACGCTCTGGGCGAATACTCCGTGGGAATCCGATCCCTGCGTTGTCACGTCTGCCGAATTGCCGACGGTTACGGTACCGCCATCACCGCCGCCGCCGCCGGAACCGCCGATGGCCACCGACGCCGAGGCGATGGTGCCAGCCAGCGTCACGGTCGTCGCAAAACCCCCGTGACCACCGCCTCCGCCCACGCTCTGGGCGAAGATGCCATGAGAACTGTTCCCGGAAGATGTTATTGTCCCTCCCGCATCGTTGGTGACAGTGACGGTGTTCCCTGAACCGCCGTCACCGGCGGACCCGCCGATGGAGACGCTTCCCTGGAAGCCGCCGGATGCCGCTCCACCGCCGTCACCTCCGCCTCCGCCAACGCTCTGGGCGAAGATGGCGCTGGCATTCACCTCGGAGGTGGAAAGGGTCCCGCTGTTCGTGATGGTGACCGTACCGGCGTCTCCGCCGCCTCCGCCCGATCCGCCGATGGCAACGAGCCCGCCCGACGTACCGGCGCTGCCGCCTCCGCCGCCCACGCTCTGGGCGAAGATGGCATTCGCGGCGCTCGCGATCGTACCGCTGTTCGTGATGGTGACATTGCCGCCTTTACTCGCCATATCGGCGCTGCCCCCGATGGAGACAAGACCCGTTGACTGACCGCCGTCACCTCCGCCGCCGCCGATGCTCTGGGCATATATTCCCTGGGAATAGGCACCGCTGACACTGATGCTGCCGCTGTTGCTGACCGTCACGACGCTGCTTTCCCCACCGCCGGTGCCCGATCCGCCGATGCTGACGACACCGATCTCACTGCCTGCGCTGCCGCCGCCACCGCCCACGCTCTGCGCGAAGATGCCGTGCGCGGACTGACCCCCGGTCTCAAGCCGGGCGCTGTTCGTGACGGTCACGGTACCACTGTCGCCCCCGGATCCCCCCGATCCGCCGAGGCCCACGAGCGCCCCGCCTCCGCCGCCGGCGCCGCCGCCACCGCCCACGCTCTGGGCAAGTATGGCGTAGGAACCGTCCCCGTAGGTGGTAATATTCGCCCCTGCCAGGTTCACAACGGAAACGTTCCCGCCGCTGCCGGCGCTGCTGGCGTCGCCTCCCCGGGCGTAGATGATGCCGCTTGCCGCACCTCCCTGACCGCCGAAACCACCGGCGCTTTGGGCAAGGATCCCGTAGGCATCCTTGCCCAGTGTCGTGATCGCCCCGCCGCTTGTGACCGACACTGAGCCACCGTCCGCCGCGGTGCCGCCGGTACCGCCCGTCGACCAGAACCACCAGCCGCCGCTGCCGCCCGAACCGGCGTTCCCGCCCACGCTCTGGGCCCAGATGCCATAGGCGCTTTCTCCCTGTGTTATTATGTCCCATGCACCATTGACCGTGACACCGCCGCCGGTACCGCCGTTGGCCCCACCGGAGCCGGGTGTCCAGAAGAACCCGTTTCCGCCGTTGCCGCCGTTGCCGCCGGCACTGATCGCGAGCATACCATAGGAGTTGTCCCCCGACGTCGAGATCGATCCGCTGCCGGTGACGTCCACCGTGCCGCCGTTGCCTCCGGTCCCCCCGGGGCTGGAACCCGCAAAGGTCACGCCATCGCCGCCCTTGCCGCCGCTGCCTCCCTGGCTTATCGCCAGAATGCCATAGGAGTTCGCGCCTTGAGCGGTGATGGACGTCTGAGAATTGACGTTCTCTATTGTGCTGACCGTGACATTGCCGGCGTTCGTTCCGTCGCCTCCCGCGGTCGATCCGTGAACGCCTTCCACGGCATCCACACCATCGGCTCCGGCACTGCCCTGGCTCCGCGCGCTGATACCGAAACTGCCCTCGACATTGACAACGATATCGCCTCCGGTCCCGCCGCCACTGTAGACAGCGGAATTCAGAGAGCTGCCGTTGGTCAGACTGATGCCCGGATCGCCCGCGCCGGGACTGATGGGACCATCAAGATCGTGCACGTAAAGGGTTGTCACCGGTGGGGCGTAACCGGTACCGGTCACATCGATCCCCGACGACTCATCACCTGAGCAGACCATATTGCCGCTCCCATCGGGAACACACGCTCCATGGGCGCCACCGGCAAAGACCGCGCTGAAGACCAACGCCGCCATCATCGCGATAAGCGGCAACCAATGGAGACAGGATCGCGATCTTTCGATCCCACGGTGCCGACATAAGCATGGTACGGGTCTGATCCTTTTCATCTACGGTTCCTCCTCCTAATGAGAGGCACAATGCGGCCGAAAGGGCATGGCCGGTGTTCCTTCGGATCGACGTGGCTTGTGTCGTTCAGAGGTGAGCGTCGAGGATATTATAAACGGTGGACACCCACAGATTACTTACAGATTGTCTGAATTTTAAAAGAAATGTAAAAAAATGTAATTCTTCTATTTGTCCTCGTATCACGTGGCTGCTCCTCCCTCCCTTTGTCTTCAGGTCATTATGTGTGACAGAGCGTAACAGAAATGTTTCGGACTATTTGTCAATCTGTGGGTAATCTGTGGGTCACCACATGGTATAAGCAGACTGTTATGATTTAGCTGTCTCTTTCAGAGGGTCCCATTGAAGATACTTGTTCCCGTCGTTGCCATCATCCTGACCGCTATCTTCATGCCGGCGCATGCCGGTCAGCTCGCGCCGGACCCGAATGCGGGTACGATCATCGTTACGGGTGACAGCGATAACAGCCACACTCCTTTCACGAACAACGGCACCATTCAGATAGATGCGGGCGGCTCATTGGACAACACCGGGAGCCTGCACAACTTCGGAACGCTGAACAGCTCCGGCACACTGACCAATTCCGATTGCGCCGCGCTGACCAACGACTCAGGCGGGACGCTGAACATCCACTCAGGCGGGACGCTGAACAATTACTCTGTACTGAACAATGAATCAGGCGCCACGCTGAACAACTACTCGGGGGCGACGCTGAACAACCGATCGGGCAGCACGTTCAACAATTCCGGCACGTTCAACAATTCCGGCACGGTGAACAATTCCGGCACGCTCAACTCCGCGGATGTGCTGAACAATTTCGGCATGCTGAACAACTACGCGGGGGCAACGCTGTTCAACCAGGGATGCGCCGTAATGAGCAACCGACCGGGAGGGACGCTGAACAGCTCCGGTACGTTCATCAACAACGGCACCCTGGACAACTGCGCGGGGGCAACGCTGAACAATTCGGACTGGCTCTTCAACTGGGGGACGCTGAACAATTCCGGTACGCTCAACAATTCCGGCACGCTGCACAACTACATGACGCTGATCAACAACGGAACGCTTATCAACAACGGAACGTTCATCAGTTTTGTCGGCACCACCTTCACAAACACCGGCACCTTCGCGAACAACGGCACCTTCACCAACGGAGGTACCTTTGTGAACACCGGCACCCTCACGGGCACGGGCGAGATCATCGGTGACATCACCAACAACGGCACCGTCGCTCCAGGAAGCCTCGTCGGAACCATGACGATCACCGGCAACTACACCCACAATGCGACGGCGACGTACCAGGTGGAGGTGAACAATACAGGCCAGTCCGACAGGCTCGTCGTCACCGGCACGGCGACCCTGAACGGCGGCACCGTCTCCCTCCAGACACAGTCGGGGGTCTACCACATCAACACCAATTACACCATCCTCAGCGCCGGCAATGTTGTGGGGACCTTCGGTTCCGTCACGAGCGACCTCGCTTTCCTCACCCCCTCTTTGAGCTACGACCCCACCCATGTCTATCTCCTGCTCACCCGCAACTCCACCAGCTTCACCGATGTGGCCCTCACCCGGAACCAGCGGGCCGTCGCGTCCGCCCTCGATCGTGTGCCGCCCGACGCGACGGGAGACATGGACACCGTCTTCGACAGTCTCCGCAGCCTCACCATCCCGGGCGCCAGGGGCGCCTACGACCAGATGGGCGGCCTTGTCCACACCGCCCTTACCGGGGCGACTTTCTCCTCCTTCAGCCGGTACATGAACAACATAACTGACAGGATGGACGGATTCGTAACGGGTGGGTCTCCGGGGATGTACGCGGGATATCCCCTCCTTGCCGCGAGGGGTGTTGTCGCAAGCGATGCCGCGGGTGCTCTCTTTTCCGCCCTCGGCAGCACGGGGAGCACCAGGAAACCCGGCTGGGGCCTGTGGGCCAGGGGATACGGAAGTATGGGGAACAGACGGGGCAACGACATATCAACGAGGTACGACTACGACCTGGCGGGGATCATCGCCGGCTTCGACGGAAAGATGGGCGATTCCCTTCTCGTCGGTGCCTCGATGGGCTACTCGCACTCGAAGACGACGATGAAGGACCTCTCCGATACCGGAAGGGTGTCGGGCTACCAGGGCTCCCTTTACGGGGCATACAGAAGAGAGCCGTGGTATGTCAGAGGCATCACGGCCTACGGGTACAACCGCTACGATACGTCCCGGGACATCTCTTTCGGGGCGATAGCAAGGACAGCAAGCGCCTCCTACTCCGGTCAAACCCTCGGGGCATATCTGGAGACAGGCCGCTGTATTGTCACCTCCCCCGTGGACATCATTCCGGTGGCCTCCATTCAGGGAACGTATCTCACGCGGGACGGCTTCAGGGAGACAGGCGCCGGGGCGCTCAATCTCGATATCGACAGCGACCGCTCGTCCTCCCTCCTGAGTTCCCTGGGGGTGAGATTGAGAAAACAATACAAGGTGCCATCGGGCAGCGTAACCCCTGAAGTGAAGGCGCTGTGGCTCCATGAGTTCGCAAGCGACGATTACACCGTCAGCGCATTCTTTTCAGGCTCCCCGCTCTCCACCTTCACCGTCAGGGGCGACAGGCCCGACAGGAACAGTGCCAACACCGGCCTCTCGCTCACCTGGGAGACCGAAAAGGGCATGGGCCTCTGCCTCTCCTACGACGCCACCCTGTCCGGCGACCACACCGAGCACGGGGGTTCACTTGGCGTGAAGTACAGGTGGTAGATTATGGATATGTTGCAAATCTCTACACTTACTGTATAATGTATGTGTGATATTCGAGTGGGATGAAGAGAAGAATGCTTCAAATCGCCACAAGCATGGGATCGACTTTGAGACGGCCCGAAGGATCTGGCTTGACGAAAACAGGGTCGAGATCGAGGCGCCATATCCGATCGAAGAGAGGTGGATTGAGATTGGCGCTATAGGCGACAAACTCTGGACGGCAATATTCACGATCAGGGATAACGCTGTACGTATTATTTCGGTGCGCCGTTCGAGAACCAGGGAGAAGAAGATCTATGAAAAAGAAAAGTCGGGCCGCAACAGCCGATGAATTTGACAAAAGATTCGATGCGGGAGAGGACATCACGGACCTCATTGACATTTCCAAAGCCAGGGTAAGTCACCCCGGCAGAAAGGTACGCATAACGCTTGACATTGCCGAGTCTCTCGTACGGGACATCGATGCGATCCGGGACAGGATAGGTGTCGACCGGGGCGCCCTCATCAAGGTGTGGCTCCACGAAAAGGTTCAAAAGGAAAAGCTCGGAGGCTAAAAGCGCGCCTGGCACGACTCGAACGTGCGACCTACGGATTAGAAGTCCTTTTTAGCCCATTATCTATCTTTGTCGATATCCGTACAATCTAATCTGTTGACATATACATTAGTAATGATTTAAGCTAGTTACCTAAGTCATGCAGTGATGAGATAATCTACGTTGTACCCGGCTTAGTATGTGGAAATCTAGCCTTAGGGTAGCATGGGGGGTAGCATGGAAATTGATGATGACGTGAAAAAGGATGCTACTGACAGACAAAAGAATAAGCGAAAGGCAACGCAATATCAAGGGGTGTACTCTCGAACAGGTGTCAGGACCCGGCGGAAAGATGGAACGCCCATCGTGGACACGTGCTTCGATATCACCTACAAGCTGAAGGGAACGAAGGTCTGGGAAAAGGCGGGATGGCAGGGTCTCGGCTATTCCGCGAAGCTGGCATCCCTCCTCCGGGCGGAAAGACTCCGCGAACTGGCCGTTGCGGGCGTTCTCCCGGAGAAGGAAGGAAAGCCAGCCCCCTCCTTTGACGACATAGCCCAAGAATACCTCAAGTGGGCGAAGAACAACAAGGCACGGGAGGGCTATGACGACACCAACCGGTATAACAACCACTTGAAGGATTCGCTAGGAAACAAGCAACTGGATCAAATCACGCCGATAATGCTCGAGAAGCTCAAGAAGACCCTTACCGCGAAGGGGCTCGCTCCTGCCACGGTGAAGCACATCCTGGTCCTCATACGCATGATGTGGAACAAGGCCATCGCGTGGAACCTCTGGCACGGTGAAAACCCGATCAAAAGGGTCAAGCTCCCTGCCTTGCAGAACCGTCGGGAACGGTACCTGTCCCCCGAGGAGGCTGCCCTTCTCCTGGTGAAACTAAAGGAAAGGTCGTCCGCAACGCACGATATCGCGCTCCTTTCCCTCCGGTGCGGTCTGAGATTCGGGGAGATCACGAACCTCCGTCGCATGGACATCGATCTCGATAATGGAGTCATCAACGTCGCGGATCCGAAGAACAAAAGTTCCCGGAAGGCCTTTATGACACCGGCAGTTCGGGCGGTGCTAGAAGCACGTCTGCCTGAGTACCCGGAGGAATACGTCTTTACGGACCAGTACGGTGAGAAGATCCGGGAACTATCGAACGTGTTTGAGAGGGTCGTTGAAGGTCTTGGCTGGAACAATGGCATCACGGACCGGCGGCAAAAGGTCACATTCCACACGCTCCGGCATACGCACGCCTCGCTCCTCGCCATTCAGGGCGAGTCCCTGATTACGATTGCAGAGGCGCTTGGTCACAAATCCCTTCAAATGGTTAAGCGATATGCCCACCTGTCCGACACCACTCGAAGGGAAGCGGCAGAGAAGCTTGAGCGCACGATGGCCGAGGCCACACCGGCAACCGAGGAGTCGAAAGAACAGAAGGCGGCAAAGACTACGAAGAAAGCAAAGAAGAAGCCGGCGAAGAAGTCCCCAAGGAAGACCGCCGCGAAGAAATAAGGCCTCTGAGACGTCTTCCAAGGGGTGGGTGCTATAACGACATTCATCACGCCCGAAAACGCGCTCAGATCGAAAGCCTGGCGATCTCCCTGTGGTTTAGACGGGGGGACAGTGCATCGTGGTAAGGAGGATATATGCGATTCTATAAGATGTATGGTCCGGAGATCGCTACCAGACTCAAAGAGGGTTGCACCGCATTCCAGAAGGGCGACTTCATCACCGGGGTCAACCTCACGATGGCCGCACTGATAGACGCCCTTGCACCAACGGTGGCAGTTAAAGATACGGACCAGCAGATAGAGGAATTGGCCTTTATGTTCCGTAATAATCTTGAAATCAAGGTAGGTCAGATCAAACCGATGATGGAACTCTTCAAGCGAATGATGGCCGATACCGATAGGCCGTCATAAACCATCAGTGGGGAGAACTCGCAGGAGGAAGTGGATGGCAATGACAACAGGCCAAACACCTCATTGGCTTATCTTCAGGACGCTGACTTTCCCAACACAAACAGCACCGCAAACCCTACGAATACCAACACCGTCCCCATAATTCTTACGGGGCTGATATCTTGATGCGAGTACAGGAAGTGCCCATCACGGTCCCAAGTAGTCTTTCCCTCATTCCTTAAACGGTTATACGCAGCAACTTGCGTGAACAAGGCCACGATCGGAATACCAGCACCAAGCCCCTTTAACCATACCTGAAATGCCCTGTTCATTCCGTCGGAGTAAGAAAGCTTGTCTCCGTCCTGCCGTCTCAGCCTAACATTGAGAAGCGCTTTACCGGGTGTAGTACCCCAGGCGGACAGCATTATTGGCTCAACGAAAATATAAACGAAAGTGAAGATGAAGCCCAAGGCATAGTCGTTAAGCTTCGATGCTGACTCATATACGATTCCCAGAATAAACCCGGCAAACATGCTGAACAAGAACATATCTATCGTTCGTGCGAAGAACCTCACCCACGGACGAGCTTGAGGGCCTGAAGGTATAAATCCTCCCCTAGGCATTGGTGGTGGTTGCACAATAGGGGGAGGAAGTGAATCCTGCGGCACGAAATTCTCAATATCCCGCAATACCGTCCACTGAGGGAGTCCTTCTGTCCATACCAGGCCATCCAAAGACAATTTACCTGAAGTAATCATGTCGGCGATCGTTTCTTCCTCTACCGGTCCATGCTGCTGTCCATCGAGGATGTAGAACCACAGTGCCATAACCCCTCCTTGATATGCACTGAAACTCTCAACTCTTAAGGAGTAACCTCAAGGACTGCCGGTCCCTCCCCTTCCTTCCGTATCTGCTCGTAAACTTCCTTCTGCAGCTGCTGGCTCACCACCTCGCGGAACTTGCCGTCGTTCATGAACTTGGCCGTGATATCCTCGTTCTGTTCCATCCGGTCGATGAAGATCCCCTCCAGGGCCTTCTTGAACACGTAACCGAAGTTCTCCAGGGTGTTTGCATGGGCCGCCTGTCTCAGGCCGGAATCCGCCATCGCGTCTTCCTTGATGGAATCGAAGAACAGCTGGTCTCCGGGCCTGAACTCGGTCCCAAACCTATCATTGAGGATGTCGATGAGCTTCGAGAGCTCGATCTGATCGTCCCTGGCGACTCCCGTTCCAACAGAGGTCGGGCCTGCGATAGGCTGTTGGTCTCCCGCCTTGAGGTCTATGGATCCCTCGGCGATCTTCTGCAGGCGGTAGAACTTCAGCGCAACCTCGTCATCGAAGTGGTAGATCGGGCCCCGGTCCTCCCTTGGGAGCTTCGTGACCAGAAAGCGTATGTACGAGTAGAGCTTCTCCAGGTCCGAGTCCTGGAAGGGAATGACCTGGGACATGAAGGCATAGAGGTTCCGGAAGGCAATGAGGGCCTTCCGGAACTCCTCCCTGTCCTCCTCGTCGAGCTGCTTGAACCTCCCGACGGCGGGATCGATGCAGGCGTTCATGCGCGCATGATCGCTCGGGGTCTGCTTTTCCCTCGGAGTGTAGAAGACCTTACCGAACTCCTCCACCTCGTCCTTGTAGTAGACCTGCTGGGCATCGAGCTTCGCCTGGAGCTCATAGAGCTGCTTTGCCTCCGCCTGTTCCCCGACGGTGGTCTGCTCGTAGTAGGGCTGAAAGGCATCGAGGATCTCTTTCGTCTCGTTCACGAAGTCGAGGACGAAGGTATCCTCCTTGCCGGCATGGGTCCTGTTGAGCCTCGAGAGGGTCTGCACCGCCTGGATGCCGGCGAGCCTCTTGTCCACGTACATCGTGTGGAGCAGTGGCTGATCGAAGCCGGTCTGGTATTTCTCGGCGACGATGAGGACCTGGTACTCTTCGCTCCCGAAGCGCTCGGGGAGCTCCTTTTCACGGATACCCCCGTTCATGCTCACTTCCGTGTAGGAGATATCCTTCACGTCCGGGTCGATCACGGTCCCGGAGAAGGCGACGAGGGTCTTTATTCCTGTGTATCCCTTCTCCGTAATGTACCTGTCGAAGGCCTGCTTGTACCTCACCGCATGGAGGCGGCTGGCGGTGACGACCATTGCCTTGGCCCTCCCCCCGATCTTGTGCATGGTGAAGTGCCGGAAGTGCTCTATCATGACCTCCGTCTTCTGGGCGATATTGTGCTGATGGAGGCTCATGAAACGGGCAAGGGCCCTGGCGGCCTTGCGCTTCTCCACCTTCGGGTCGTTCTCGATGGACTTGATCAGCCGGTAGTATGTCTTGTACGTGGTGTAGTACTTGAGCACGTCGAGGATGAAGTTCTCCTCGATGGCCTGGCGCATGCTGTAAAGGTGAAAGGGTTGGGGCTTGCCGTCCGGACCGGGAACACCGAAGACCTCCATCGTCCTGTACTTCGGGGTCGCGGTAAAGGCGAAGAAGCTGATGTTGGGTTGCTTCCCCCGCTTGGCCATGGTTTTGAGGATCTCCTCCTCGTAGTCGGGCAGGCCCTCTTCCTCGGCCTTCGCCTTCGCCTCCTCCTTTATGGCCGCCCCCGCGAGGACTCCCTTGAGCTCGGCGGCGGTCTCCCCTCCCTGGGAGCTGTGCGCCTCGTCGACGATGACCGCATACCTTCGCATGGGGAGTTCGCCGACCTTCTCCGTGACGAAAGGGAACTTCTGGAGTGTGGTGATCACAACAGGCACCCCGGACCCGAGGGCCTCCGCCAGTTGGGTGGAGTCTATGTCGATCTTCTGTACGACCCCCTGCTTGTGCTCGAACTGGTAGATGGTGTTCTGGAGCTGCTGGTCGAGCACCACGCGGTCCGTGACGACGATGACGGAATCGAAGACCCTTTCGTCCTTGTCATTGTGGAGGCTGGAGAGCCTGTGGGCCAGCCAGGCGATGGAGTTCGACTTGCCGCTTCCGGCGGAATGCTGGATGAGGTAGTTCTTTCCCACGCCCTGGCCGCGGGCATCGTGCACGAGGGCCCGGACACAGTCAAGCTGGTGGTACCGGGGGAAGATCGTGGTCTCAACCCTGACCTTCCTGTCCCCAAGCTTCTTCTCCTCCGCCTGGAGGTGAATGAACCGCGCCAGGATATCGAGGAAGCTGTGTCTCTCGAGGACCTCCTCCCAGAGGTAGGCCGTTTTGTAGTTCCCGGGGTTCTCGGGATTGCCGGCGCCGCCGTTTGAGCCCTTGTTGAAGGGAAGGAAGCGGGTGTTCTTGCCGGAAAGGCGCGTTGTCATGTAAACCTCGTCCGTATCCACCGCGAAATGGACGAGAGCGCGCTTCTTGAACTGGAAAATGAGGTCGGCAGGGTCACGGTCTGTCTTGTACTGCGTGACCGCGTTGCGCCAGGTCTGTCCCGTCATCTGGTTCTTGAGCTCCGCCGTCGCGACGGGAATCCCGTTAAGCGACAGCGTCACGTCGAGGGTATTGCCGTGTTTTGACGAATAGCGGAGCTGACGGGTGATCGCAAGGCGGTTAGCCTGGTAGAGCTTCAGGGTGTCGGGGTTCATGCCGCTCGCCGGGGCGAAGTAGGCCATACGGAAGGTCTTCCCAAAGCACTTGAACCCGTGGCGCAGGACGGAAAGGCATCCCTCGTGCTCGGAGTTGAGAGCCCGGCAGAGATCATCGAGGAGGGTCGCCTCGGCCTTGTCCTTCTGGATGGTGGAGAGATATTCCCATTCCTTGGGCTGGGTCTCTTGGATGAAAGAGATCACGTCCTGAGGGAAAAGGCCGTGCTCCTGATCGAAGGCATCGGAGCTACCCTTATCGTAGCCGGCCGAAGTGATCAGATGGTGCTCGATGGCGGCCTCGAAGGCGATCTCCTTGTGGTCTACTGGCATCAGGCGACCTCCTCCTGGACGTCGATCTTGCCGGTAACGGCAGCTGATATGAGGGCGGTGCGGTATTCTTTCAACGTTTCAATGGATCCTGCAATTAGCTCCTCCGCAACCTCAATTCTCCTAATAGTGTGGTCGAGATACTCTGAAATGACACGTTGTTCGGCTATCGGCGGGTGAACGACTTTGATGGAGCCAATACGATCAATATTAAGGTTGAGTTGAGTATTAAGCGTGGCCGTATCGAGGAACACTCCCCGCATACTCACAAACAGATAATACAGATAGTCCAAATGAACATCTTGTCGCGGAGCAAATCCAACAATACTGTCAGGAAAACAAGCCTCGAAATTCAGGATCGCCATATCGCCAATATTCGCAGCGATTGTCATCACCAAGGTACCCTTAGGGAATATCATACTGACTGACAACCCTTTTTCACTTAGCGTCTGATGATAATTATCAATGTACTTGGAGGCACCACTCACGTCACCGGTCTGAATGAACGGATAGGGGCCATCATACATATCAGGATCGTTCCTTGGTCGATGCGTGAATTTCCCGCGATGGATGCAGGACAAGTACTTTGTGCGCGTAACTCTCCAATGCTCCGGAATCTCCCCAAGCCACTCCACGCCGGAGTCCTTCATCTTCACGTTCGGGTCGAGCCCCTTGGTGACAACATGACTGATGAGGGCGGAGCGCTTTTCCTGGAGGAGTTCGATCTGGCGTTGTTTCTTGGCGATAAGCTCGTCGATACGGGAGGTCTCGCGGGCAAGGAAGGAAGAGATTGCCCACTGTTCGTGAAGAGAGGGTAAAGGAAAGGAGAATCTCACAAAGACATTTTGGTAGAGGTGTGCTATGGTTGAACCCATTTTCGTGATGTCGATAAAATCATTAAACACCCGAGAATTAAGTATCCAATACATGAATGTGGTATCGTAGGCTCGCTTTGTTGGTCTCGTCAGAAAGATGCCGCTGTTTAGGGTTGCCTTAGCGCTAAGATCCATAACAATTGCGGTTTTCCCAATAGTACCGTCTTTCGTGATCAGTAAATCACGTTCTTCTAGGTGTATATATGGGTCTTCCCGATACCTCTCTTCTGTAACGTGATAACAAGTATCCCAATTCACTCTGCCGTCGACAAGGTCTGTGCCAGTTACACAGTACGGACCTTCATCGACAAATTCTCCCGAGGTCAAGCCCTGCCATCCGATACGACCCTTAACGTAGGTCGTATGACCAACTCTCCTTGTTTCCCAATGCTCCGGAATCTCCCCCAGCCACTCCACGCTAGAATCCCTATACGCCGGATATGCCCGCCACTTCACGCTGTCACCTCTGCCAGCATATCCGCTATTTCCTTCTCGATCTTCTTCAGATCAGCCTCAATGTCTTCCAGCGGCCGCGGTGGCACATACCGGTAGAAATACCGGTTGAAGTTGATCTCATACCCGATCTTGGTCTTGCTGTGATCGATCCGTGCATCGGGCACGTGCGGGAAGACCTCGCGTTTCATGTACTCGTCAACATCCTCCTTAAGGGGGACGTTATCATAGTCCCGCAGGTCCGGGTCTGGCTCAGGGTTCCCCTTCCCGTCAACACAGACATCCGCCGTCTCGTCACGTTCGGACAGTGCCATAAGAATGGCCTTGAACAATGGGGCCGGGATCTTCAGGCCTGCCCTGTTGAAGGCCCCCTTCATCAGGTCGGAGAACTTCTCCCTGTTCCTGACCACACCCTTCGGTGCCAGTCCCGACAGAACCTCAAGGATGGCTTCCTGGAGCTTCTTCCCTTCCTCGATCTCAGCCTCCATCCCCTTGACGTCCTTCCGCTTCTTGCTGGACGCGAGGCCTGCAAACGCGGTCGCCTCTTTCAGGCGGACAAGCCGCTCCTCATCGACGGCAAAGTTGAGTTTCAAAGGTCTCTCCACGGTGATGCGGCGGTACCCAAAGTCCTCGTTGTCGAAGATACGGACCCGCTCGCCCTCCTTGAAATCCCCATACAGGCGGGTGATGTCCCCCCGCTGGTCCTCGCAGACCTCGTTCCGTTTGTTCCCCAGGGACCTGCGCATCTTCTTGAAGAAGGACGTGCCGTCGACGAGCTGTATCTTCCCCTTGCGCTTCGGTTCCTTCCTGTTCGTTACTATCCAGAGGTAGGTGGATATCCCGGTGTTGTAGAAGAGCTGGTCAGGGAGGGCCACGATGGCCTCGAGCCAGTCGTTCTCGATGATCCACCGGCGGATGTCGCTTTCACCGGAGCCGGCACTTCCCGTGAAGAGGGGGGAACCGTTGAAGACGATCGCGAGGCGGGTGCCACCATCCTTCGGGTCCTTCCTCTTGCTGATCATGTGCAGAAGGAAAAGCAGGGAGCCGTCGTTGATGCGGGGAAGGCCTGCCCCGAAACGGCCTCCGAACCCCTGTTCCTCGTGCTCGCGCTTGATGACCTCGGCCTCCGGCTTCCATTCCACTCCAAAGGGAGGGTTTGCCAGCATGTACTCGAACCTGTGGTTCGGAAAGCGGTCGTCGGTGAAACTGTTCCCGAAGGCGATGTTCTCGATCTCCTGTCCTTTGATCATCATGTCGGACCCGCAGATGGCGTACGCCTGTGCGTTGTAATCCTGCCCGAACACTTTGAGGTTCGCGTCGGGGTTGAGTTCCCGGACGTACTCCTCCGACACGGAGAGCATGCCGCCCGTACCGCAGGCAGGGTCGTAGAGGGTCCTGACGATGCCCTTGGTGGTAAGGATGTCGCTGTCAGGGAGGAAGAGGAGATCCACCATGAGGCGGATAACCTCGCGGGGGGTGAAGTGATCACCAGCTTCCTCGTTCGATGCCTCGTTGAATCGCCTGATGAGTTCCTCGAAGATATAACCCATCTCGAGGTTCGATACGACATTCGGGTGGAGGTCGATGTCGCAGAACTTCGATACAACGAGATAAAGGCGGTCCGCCTTCTCCAGCCTCGCGATATGTTCCTCGAAGCCGAAGTGCTCGATGATCTCCCGAGCCTGGGCGGAGAAGCCCTTGATGTAGTTGACGAGGTTGGCGGCAATGTTGGCGGGATCGCCCTTGAGCTTGTCGAAGGTGAAGAGGCTCGTGTTATAGAAGGGCATGCCGGTGGCGCGACAGAGAATAGGTCCTATGTCCTTTACCTTGCCCCCTGAGAGCCTTTCCTGCTCCTTCAGGACCTTGTCCTTCGTGGACTCCAGGACGCAATCGAGGCGCCTTAGGACGGTCAGGGGCAGCATAACGTCCTTGTACTGATTCGGGCGGTATGGTCCGCGGAGGAGATCCGCGACGGACCAGATGAAGCTGGTTTTCTCGTTGAAATTGTTCATCTAGCAGGCTCCGCGCGCAGTAGTTCGTTGATATTGGAGGTTACGTGATGCCGGGTGAAAACCCGAGGTGCAGAGGGAGCCTGGTCATAATGCAGACAGGCCGTTACGGTGCCGCAGTACCTCATCAGGAATCCCCCTGTCAACCCCTTGTGAAGGCTCCGATGTTTACCGTACGTTGAAATTACTGGAGAGCTTCACCGATATCGTACAAAATTCGACTGGAAATTTCACGTTTATTATAGATGGCGGGAGTGACAAGGGGGTGGCATCGTGAGGTTGATGGATGCTCTTGGTGCAAGCATGGCACAGGAACCAACATAAATTGACAGGCTCCTCGTTCCCACGATACACTACACCTACTTCGTCAAGAACGTTTTTCTTGAAGTTCCCACACCTGACGAAGAATCAGCATTATCGAAATATGCCGCTATGAGAGGAATCCGTGTGGCGCAGGAACTCTTGGAACAGTCTCGAAGGAGGACAGCATGAGTGACACGTTTCTGTACATCCTTGGAGCCGGGGCGAGCTACAACGCTTTGCCTTTGGTCAAAGACTTCGCTGCTGATATGAAGAAGTTTGCGCAGTCCTTGGAATCTTACCAGCCGCACCCTGAGAACAGAGGCACAAAAACTTGGGGAGGAGACCGTGAAGGTCTTGTGAGCGCCCTTAAGTGGCTGGTTCAAGAAGCAAGCCACCATGCATCCATCGATACATTTGCCAAGAAGCTCTTCTTCCGTCGCGATAACGCTAGTCTAAAGAAATTGAAAGCCACCCTTTCCACTTATCTCGCCATACGGCAGGCAAGACAGCATGTAGATTTCAGGTATGACTCCTTTCTTGCATCCGTACTAGAGAGTGACGAACTCGGCAGTATCTCACTACCAAAGCACCTTAGAATCGTGACATGGAACTACGACATCCAGTTGGAAAGGGCTTTCTACGGGTTCTGTAACGATGAAAAGATGGTGACTGAGCAGATAAGTTTCAATGAAAGTATGGTATATCGCGTCAATGGCCGTTGTGCAACGAACCCCCCGGGCACGGTACACACCGACTGGTTCAAGGTCTATGAGGAATCCGATAATGATCCCTGGACAAGGGGAATCGTGCTCTACAATAAGTACATGGAATCAGCAACACCGGAGTCGGAAATCAGATTTGCCTGGGAGGACGTAGTCCGAACGAGGTTCGAAACATCAAAGCTCGATCTCGAAGAGGTGAATACCATCGTTGTCATCGGATATTCTTTCCCCTACTTCAATCGTGAAATAGACGACCTCATTCTTAAGCAGATAGGCGAAATAGACAAGATATACTTACAATATCCCGAGGGGGAGCATTTAGCTATAGAACAACGGTTAGAGAAGCTAGCCCCCCTGCACTCCGGATTTGTCAGAGTAGATGCCAGGGACTTGTTCTATATTCCGGACAATTTCTGATCCGGTTTTTTGGACGTCCTGTTCTCGAGGTTAGAACTGTTTTCCTCAATTGCCTGCCAGACCAATCTGCCTCAGAAACAAACGACCCAACGGTGAAAGGTTGCAACTGTTATTCTCTTTCTCCAACAATCCGAGCCGCGTTAGATGTTGCTTATAACTCTCTCAATTGTACCTACGTGACGGAGGAAAGAGGATCGCACCATAGCTTCTCGGATCCAGCCCCCTCATTCCCAGATGCACCATCGCCGAAGGCATTCTTGTGTTCCCCTCTTCCCTTGTGCCTTCTTGTCACAGTTCCTCACGAGCATAATCGGCTATGTTCAGTCATGAGATATGTGACGTACGACAGAATGAGGTTACAGAAAAGTCTCCCCTCTTCTGGAGAAATAGGTATGCCGGCCTTCAGATCAAGACCGTGCCGCACGCCACCACCCGTTGGCGACGATAGGTACCCGTGAAGTTGCGTACTCCAATCGATCACTAGCTCAAAGGTCGTGCCCCGTGACGCGGCTCTCAACTCCTTGGCAATGCTGTTAAAATATCGTCCCCGCACAGTTCCGGTCGGGAGATTGGTACCACGAAAGGCTGTGGCAATCGATTCCAAGATCCAAAGCATCTCCTGCACGGCCTCCCTCGGGCGATTCTGTGCAAGAAGCTCCTCGGCATGCCGCAATGATTCTCTCACGATGGCAGACGCATCCTCCGTAAGCGTGGGCGGCGGAACTGGCTGGGGCACACGCGCGCCCGCTTCAAGACGCACCAAGCGAGGAGGGCAAATCTCTAAAAGGACATCGTTTTCACGAAGGATCTCGTTCATCAAATCAACACCGGGAAGTTCGAAACTGCCGTCTCTTCGGAGTGCTTCACACGCATCGTAGAATGCTTCCACAAACAGCTCAGGTGATTTGGCGGCTTCCCCCATATAGCTCAGCAAGTCAGTCTGGGCCCACCCTACGTCGGAACTCCAGTAATGCGCCGCACCGACAGCACCGCAGAAATAACTCTTGAAGTGTTCGAGAAGTGTCCAACGATTGCCTTGCGCGACTATCTTCCCGATCAACTCTTCAAACTCAGATACCATGGGTTGCGGTATTGGGTCAGTGCCAGAATTCCGCTGAAAACGGCTACCCTCAGGAAGTTGAAGTGACATTTATCTCTCCTCCCGCAGCCTTACCTAAGATTCATTGAAAACATCACTAATCCGATGGGACGTCTCGCTGGATGTTTTTTGCCTCCATCTCTTTCAAGAATGCATCAAAGTCATCCAACTGCTTTCTGAACTCTTCTTCTGTTATGTCAGGCAAACCCGCAAAATACTCCTGAAGCGAAACAACGCCAGGATGCGACTCAAAATACGTCAACAGGGTCTTGAGAGAATCGGGCTTCAGTAGCTTGCGCAGTTTTTCTGTCTCATGTTCCTCGAGAAACCCGCAGAGAGGACCATTTATGCCGAACTTTTCCTCCAGGGGCAGAGGGAATAAGATAATCGGGTTGACGCCAACGAAGCACGTAATAACGATATCCACAACATCCTTGCAGCACGAGACGTAATCACGCAGGCTTTCCTCGATGAACCGGGGGTAGTTCGCTTTGGACAAAGCCATGTGACTGCACGGCTGGCCGCGAGTATGGCAAATGTCGCTCAGCTTGTTGTAGTACTCGTCAATGCCTTGCTTGATGTGGATGTGCTGGTCAAGTTCGCGGAAATCCTCGCTCTCAAAGAGAACGGCAAGTATCTGCCTCTTGAAGGGGGTAGGCGCTTCACCTATAACCCATTCCATGGCCTTTCTTGAAGTCAGCATGTAATGAAAGCAAACCAGGCTCAGTTCCATGAAGTTCCGCAAGCACATGTAAGCCATTTTGTATATGCCGGCTTTTGCGAAAAAAAGGGAGTACTCTAACTCCAACTCAGCTTCTACTACTGGGAATAACCCGATCTTGCGGAGGCTTTCAAAGTCGGACGGGAAACAGTTCGCCAGTAATTGTGTAGAAAAGAACCTGATGAGGTGGAAGTCTTCCGAGAGACCCGCATTTTGACCAATGGCCTTGTCGGTTGCTTCATAAGCCGTCAGAAAGGAATGATAGAGGCGATCGTCTACCTTGTTCATTATCTCATAGAGCCTCAATATCTCGGCTAGGTGTATCCTTCCTGTTTCTCATGTCCGAACGAGGAGCCGCTTACAGGTCTTGCCGCGTATATGGGATCGCCGAACTTGTCCCCGTTCACTACGCAGCCCCCGCTGCTCGACCTCTTCATATTCCTCTTTTCCCTGTATGAAAGCAGCTTTCAGCAACTCGTCCTTGTCAAAAACGACCTTCCAAAGGCTCTGATGCATAGATTGTTCGTGAATTTAACCCGCCCTGATACAGCCAATTGTCCATCAGGCCCGGGGAATTTGCAAGGCAATTTCGACTGTCGCAGCTGCCATATTTCAAGCATCGGTTTATACGAAAAAGTCTCCCGTTTCACCCACAAACAAATAGTCTTACTGAGATGACATTGTAGGAATCGCGGATCGAAATGGTGCATAATGTTTGGCATCCGGGCAGCGCAGCACCGTGCACTGCATGCTATTGCTGGACAGGAAGACCTATACGGTCACAGCCCTCCCGACTTTTGCTAGAAGGCTGAAAAGCGCATCCAGAAGCTGTGCATTTGTCGCACCAACCTCCCCCAGCTTGGCAAGCTCTTTTTTTGCGTTGAGTCCGGGAAGATAGCGACCCGGGTCTGCCACGGCCTTTTGCCATACCATCCTGGCAGCATGTTCAGTTGCGCCAATTGGGATTACGCATTTTCCTTCACGAAGAGCGATATCAACTTCCTCGAGCACCCCAGGGGAGATCTCGGTTCCGCCCGCTTTTTTGCGGTTTCCAGCCATCACGACAAGTACTCCGGACCGAGCTATCAGATCCTCACGGTGAAGGGTCTTCTCTCTCTGCTGCTCTGCACTATTAGCGCGCGGGAAAGGGCGAACGATCAGACGCTCTAGATCCTTACCCTTGGGTATGCCGTACAGTGCTCGAAGCGCCCCAATCACGCACTGCTCGCCTAGGCCCAACCCGAAGCCGGAGACCAAGTTGTAGCCTTCATCTATCAGGCGCGCCCCAATCCCCCGAGCAAGATCATCGAGACGCACACGGCCCAGCGGAGCGGGGTCGTGTGCTGCCCCGGAGACGAAGACTGCCTTTCGATGAACGTACGAGGACAGTGCAGTGAGAAGGGGTTCGACATGAGAAAAGTCCTCCACCCAGACGGTTTCAATTCCAAAGCGCAAAAGGTCGGCCTGTCGCAAAGAAGTCTTGCGCTGTTCGTACTCGTATTCCGCTTTCTGTCGACCGACCATTCTGCTTGGTCGCTGTGGGGTACGCATCACACAAAAGTGATCGCGGACATTAGTACCAAGGAGGACACGCACTCTGCTCAGAATGTAGTCTATATTGGGATCGGTAAAGCTGAATCCGAGGAACAGGAAAGTCTTCGCAATCAGGTCACCTTTGAGACTCTCCACAAAAAGGGGCATATTCCTCTCGTATTGTTCGTAATCATCCTTCGTTACGACGGCGTTGTGCGGCTGTGTCACGCAACCATGCATCTTGTAAAGTGTAACATCGCGGCCGCGCTTCGTGTGCGCGAGATTCTCTTTCGTCAGCTTCAGGTCAACAATCTTACCAGCGTCTTGAAAGGAACGCTCCAGAAGCGTATCGTAGTTGGTGGTCCAAGCGGTCGGTATTGGAAGGCGCGCAAGAATACGATGGATTCGGGTCGGCGTTGCGGAACCGGCAAGCTTTTCCACAATGGCCTGATTTAAACGACCGCGGCTGCGTTTCTCATTGAGATGATACTGTGCAATTGCTATGAGGTCAGTCTCCCGGTCAATATCTAGTTTGAGATCAATGGCTATATCTTTGAGTAAGCCCCGCCAGTCGACATAGCCCGCATCTCGAGAAAGGCCCGCACCCACGAAGATCGCAACGTCTCCGGATTTCAGCGCCTTGGCATAACGTTTGATGAAGCTCGATTGATCACTAGTGGGTTTCCAAGACATCATCATTCCCCTCAGTGATTACCCCTGATAAGGATCGCCTCTTCAACCCACGTTTCCAAGTTCTCCTTGATATGGTCATAAACGTATCTACTGCTGGAGTACGGCGGGTCGTAGGCCTTGACAAAAGAAGACAACATCTTTCCCGTATTTCCATATCCGATGCTTGCAAACGGGTTTGCACCCTTTACGGATTGTTCTTGGTTGCTGTTCTGAAGGTTGTGTATATAGATGCCAAGAACCCCCTTCCCGTCATCCCAGCCTTTGATGATTTCATGGTTAATCCACTTGCGCCCTGCGGTGTTGGCACCAATCAGCACAACGATACAGGACTTGCCGTCCATCTGTTCGGCGATCCATTTCTTGATCTTGTCGTCACCGCCCCTTGCGATGCTTTCCCAATCATTATCAGTGCACGGTCGATTCCCTTCGATCACGCCCATATTTCTGACTTGGGAAGCGCGCCAGTTGTCAGGTTTGTAGTGGAAGCTGTAAAAGACTCTGCGTGCCATGTTTTCTCCTCCTATGTGAGCAAGAGTCCAGGACCATGGAATTGGCTACTTCAGTAGTTTCTTAAGATTATCCCAATTCCATCGGTAGACGCGACCTGCGTTTGGAACAGCCAAGTCTTCAGTTCCTTCTTTATAGCCAATGATCTGGAACTTTGTTTTATTCAGTTCGTTCGCAAGCTTCACTTCTTTGAGAACCCCAGATGCTTTCTTTGTTTTCGGCCCCAACATGACAATAAACACTTCCGCCTTTGATATGGCAGTCTTGGCTTTTGCCAGCCAATCCTTCTCGGGAGCCGCTTCTTTCAATGAAAAGTCGCTGACTTCAAAAGGGGAATCCTCAAGTTTTGCCTGGCCGATCATAAAATCCTTCAAAGTCTTATCGTTGTCAAAGTCGAAGCTTATAAAAACCTTTTTCTTGGCCATCTTTTTCTCCTCTCATACTTATTTGTATAGAGAATGTCAGCTTAATGCAGTTTATATGATTATATACGGTGCCACAGAAAATACAAGAAGATTCAGAAGGTCAAGTTATTCATTATCCGTGGTAATGTCGCATTTAATGGACGAAAAGCGTGCTCACGCCTCCAAGAAGAAGGCAATCCAATCTCCCAGGCCGCTATATACTGCATCGTCATTCCTCACGTCCGCCCGCCTTCTCATGCACACACCCGTCCCATATCTCTTGCGGAAGCACGATCTTCTCCGATCCGGGAATGTTCCAGACCGAGGCGCCCGTGTTGAGATCGATCCCGTTTCTCAGGTATGCCCTATATGCCAGCTGGCTGCAGTAAAAGGATCCCTCCGTAGCCGAATCGAAGAAGTTGAGATTGTAGAACTTTTTCAGCTCCGCCTGCCTGATGCAGTACGCGGCAACGTCTTCCCGGATCGCCATGGCCTTGGCGGGGTCAACATCTGCGGACAGGAGAGGATACGCAGCACCGTAGAGTATATCGACAAACGGGCCTCTCTGGGATTTCATCTCCTCCGCGTTCCACGTGTTGCCGGTAATGTCGAAGGTGATGACCTTCCCCTTCGCACCCGCCTCAACGCACTTCCCCCCGGGCCCGACATAGATGACAATGTGGTCTATGTCACCCGGTATGAGCTTCCCGATAAGGCGCCAGAACTGTCCGGTGATGTCCGCGCCGCCGCCGTCGGTGGTACAGAGAAGGTCACCGGTCTGGAGCTTCAGGCCTTCTATCTCATAGGTGTGGATCATGGTCTCTCCTCCACCCCGACGGGCGCCGGTGCTCCTACTACTACCACGTCGTCTGTTCCATCGTCGCGTATATCGGGCGCACGACGCTCGTCAGGACATATGCCTGGTGCGCCTTGACCGCCTCCTGGAACTTGAACCAGTGGCTTTCCCTGTAATCGCCCTTCCACACCCACCGCGTCTCCGTCCCCGGCACCGTGTCCCCTCCGCCGGTGGTGTCCGCGGTCGTGAAACCCACAGTCTCCTTGAACCAGGCGTCCTTGTCGTACTTCACGAACTCTGACCCGATAAGGGCCTTATAGTTCCCGACACGCTGAGTCTTCGTGCTCGCACTATCCCCTATGGCATTGCCGAGGTCGACAAGCAGAGAGCTTCTCGCACCATCATCGACAGAGCGGCCCCGGTAGAGGTCGAAGAGGCATCCCGCGGCATCGAGGAAGCGCGGTTTGTTATCGATGGAGACGTGGCTCGACACGAGGCGCTTGTCCTCCCACAGCTCGTTAGGTACGTCGGGGCTGTGCTTGGCATCGGCATGACCCACGCTGGGGATGAGCTTCTCCAAGAGCCCCGCCATGTCATTGAAACCGTCATCGGCCCCCACAAAGTTCTGGTGGGCAAAGGTATCCGAGAAGGTGTGGGTCGCTATCCCGATACGGTAGAGGTCCTGGAGACCGAGCGCTTCGGTGAGAACCTTCTGAGCGCTCAAGCTGTTGGGAATCGTGTTCATGAGGTGGAGCTTCCCGTCAGCGCGCCTAGCTGAATCGCCGGCTATCTCGGCGAGGGATCCGGGAAGGAAGTGGAAGACGGGGTATATGCGCATGAGTTCCTTCTGGGGTTTCAGGATGTTGACGGTCTGGCTGATGTAACTCTCGTAGGCGTCGGGAGTGTCCTGGCTAATATAGAGGTGCTCCGTGTTGTCATCGGTATACTGGGAGGAGTAAGCGATGATGGAACAGTCATCAGGGGTGAAGCCCGCCTTCCTTGCGATGATGTAGGTCATGTAGTAGTGGAACTCAATGTCCATGGTGGTCTCCTTGTTCTTTGTTACAGCAACTATACCGTAATCCCTTTCCTATTGCCAGAGACCGGCGGCTTTGGTGGTCTCTACGTTCTCTTGGAGCTCCCTCCCCAGGCTCGAGAGAAAGTCGAGCCCGGTGCTCTCCTCAACGTCCCGTATGGTGACGATATACAGGTGCAGATCCTCTGTTTCAAGGGCCTCATTCGGCATAATAAAGGCGATGGCCTCCTGCTTGTTCGGGTCATAGACGATCTTGTAAAGGCGGGAGGGGACGGCGACCTTGTTCTTCCCGATGGTCTTCGTGGTCCCGCAGTCATATATGGGACCCGTGTAGATGAAGAGCTCTCCCCTGTTAATCGCCCAGGCCCGGACCAACTCTTCGAGGGCCTTCCAAATCCCCTGATTCATCTTCTTGCCCACCTGGGGGACCATGTTGGAAAGGTAGAAACACTCGATCATCGCCTGCTTGTCCCAGTGCATATCGGCGGCCGGCGCCATGTGACCGCGGTCGTAACCACTATTTCGGTAGTCAGAGAGACCGGCCCTCCTCCCCTTCTTCAAGTCGGGATCCAGACGGAATGATCCCGCTTCCCGCGGTACCACCGTGCTCGTGGCCTTTTCCGCAGTGACGCGCTCTGCCACCCAGATGGGAGTCTTGCGGACGGGATCGTGGGCAAGGAGGTGGCCGGTACGGCAAAGGAAGTCTCCATCCTGGCCGGGAACACCGAGCTGGGCGTATTCCGCGCAGTCCTCGAGGGGACCGGCAAGGGCAAGGGAGGAAAGGGAAAGGAAGATGGAAAAGACAAGAAGGACGGGGCGTAGCCTGAAACGCATAGAGGCCTCCTGATATGAACGGGACAACCGATGCACCTATTAAATTGTGAAATTACTGGCCCCTGTATTGATCATATTGTCGGGAAAACTGGGGAGGTTTGCAAGGGTAAAGTTGGCCGGTACACCTGCAAACGTTTGCTCTGCCAACATGAATGGGAGGCCTTTCAAAGTCATTGCCTCGTGCAATCACCTGCCGATCCATCATTCTTTCCCGGGTTCTTTCCACTTCATGAGTTTCTCCCTGACCTCTCCTATGTTCTTGTCGTTGATCAGGACCAGGACCACATCTCCCCCTTCAAGGACAGTGCCACCGCTGGGCACAAAGAACTTCTCGTCGCGATTCACAAGAACGATGAGGCTGTCGGGGGGAAGACCGAGCTCCACTATCGACCTGCCGGCGATTGCCGCATTGAAGGGAATGATGAAGTCGACCAGTTGAGTGTCGACGCCTTCCATGGGAGCAAATTCGATAGGGTAATGTCTTTTCATTTCAGGGGGTGCCTGCAGCCTCATCAGACGGGCAACGGCGGGGATTGACCAGCCCTGAAGCAGGGCCGAGGTGAGCACAATGAAGAAGACGATGTTGAATATCGCCTCGGAGCCGGTCACGCCCGCCAGGAGAGGGAAGGTCGCGAGGACAATGGGCACGGACCCTCTCAGGCCCACCCAGGAAACAAGAACCTTTTCCCTCCATTTAAGGCGGGCAAAGAGGAGGGAAAGAAAGACGCTTGCGGGGCGGGCTACGAACATGAGGAATGCCGAACAGGCAAGACCGGCCCAAACAACAGGGACAATACGGGATGGAAACACGAGGAGGCCGAGGGTGAGGAACATGGCGATCTGGCTGAGCCAGGCGAGGCCGTCGAAGAAGCGCAACAGGCTTTTCTTGTAGACGAAGTCGCCGTTGCCCGCGATCAGGCCCGCAGTGTACACGGCAAGAAACCCGCTTCCTCCGGCGGCTGTTGTGAAACCGTACGTGAGTACGGCCAGGGCAAGGAAGAAAACAGGGTAAACGCCTTCGTAATAGGACTTCAATCGATTGAGCATCACAACCGTCGCCTTCCCGAAAAAGAACCCGCAGACAATCCCGAGCCCCATCTGTTGCACAAACAGGAGGGCGATGGACCCGAATGAGGCCCCCGGGTTGATTATGACCTGAATGATCCCTATGGTGAGGAGGACCGCCATGGGATCGTTGCTACCCGATTCAAGCTCGAGCAGGGGTCTCAGACGGCCTTTGAGACTTATATTCTTGGACCGGAGAACTGAAAAAACCGCCGCGGCATCAGTCGATGACACAACGGCCCCCAGGAGCAGGGCGGTAAGGAACTGGAGCTTCAGCGCAAAGAAAGCGAAGAGGCCGACCCCCGCCGCCGTGAGCAGGACTCCCACGGTCGCGAGGCTCACCGCCGGGAAGAAGGACGGTCTGACCTCCGGCCACTTTGTGTCGAGACCGCCCGCGAAGAGGATAAATACGAGCGCAATAACACCAACGGATTGAGCAAGGCGGGCATCGTCAAAATAGATCCCGCCAAGACCTTCCGAACCGGCAAGCATCCCGATGGCAAGAAACAAAAGCAGCGCCGGCACCCCAAGGTTCTCGGAAAGCCTGGCTACCCCGATACTGACCAGGATAAGGAGCGAACCTATAAGGAGAATATGTTCAATCGGTATCATACAATAATTATCTCAGCTTTATCCAAAACCATACGCCCTCACCGGACCATCTTATTGGACAACCAGCACGTCGCATTGCGATTGGGACAGCATGTGTATTGTGACGCTGCCAAGCAGAAGTTCCTCGAAGCGTGATCTCCCGTGCTTACCGACGATTACGAGATCCGACTCCCACTCTTGAGCTATTTCCGGCAGCCTGGCTGACGCACGTCCGTATTCAATGCGTTGAAGAAGCCCCGCCGTGCCCCTTTTCGTAGCTTCCAGGAAGTTCTTCATTTGCGTCTCGGCATGACTCCGCGCTTTTGCCCGATACTCTTCAAGGACCTTGTCGGACGCCCCTGCGGAGATCATCCGTCTTTCGAGGAGCGGTTCGTACACATGCGCCACAGTGACAAGGGCCCCCGGGGCTATCATGGAACCATACTCCATGGCTTTGCGGGAATTTGATGAGAAATCGACGGCAGTAAGAACTCTCCGATAAGGTCTGTCAGGCCTCCTCTTGACGACCAGCACAGGGCTCCGCGTTTTGCCCAGAAGTCGCTGCGCGGTAGTGCCCAGGGGTAAGGCCAGCACCGGGTGCCCTCCGTGAGCCCCCACCACAAGCAGCTCGTAATCCAGGGCAGCCTCGACGATTGTGTTCAACGTACTGCCCGTTCGAACCCGCGTTTCAAAGGAAAAACCTGACGACTGGCGGACGTCTTCAGCCAGTCCCAGCAGGGAATTCGAAGCATCATCGATTATTCCACATTGGACCCCATCAGTCGGCGAGCTGACAAACCGTTTCATGCTCTCCAGCCACGATTCTTCCAACACGTGCAGCAACAGACCCCTTTCCACCCCCAGCATAGCACTGAGTATTGCCGCACGTTCCGCGGCATGCCGGGAATTCGGAGAGAAATCGGCTGCAACGAGAATAGATCGGATACGTGTCATGTTCTAACCCTCCCGTGTCTGAGATGCACAGCGCCAGTTCAAAGAATGTGGTAGAGCTCTGGCTCAATTGCCAGAGTCCACAGGCCGTGGCCGCATGTTACACCCTTTTCGACCTCTAGTTCGTTGCACATGAGAGCCGGTTTGGCCCGTGAGCTCATCAGGCTGTCACACAACTGGCGTGAATCATGTCGTCATTCCCTCCGCCTTAGCCACACAGCCCTTGGCATCCGTTCTCCTTGACGAACCTCGCATCACCGTAACGTTCTTACCATCTCCCGAAGATACGTCTGGAATCGCCGGGATCGCAACACGGCCTGGGCGGTAAACACAGACACCAGGAAAGCCAGATATACGTAACCGAAAGCTGCCTGAACCATGGAAGTAATCTTTGCGGATACGGTTACGGGGACGAGGTCGCCGTAACCCAGGGTCGTCTGCGTACCGATACTGAAATACAGGCAATCCAGAAAGTCAGCGGTCTGGGCCGCCGATTTCCCCTGTCCAGTGTGGCTCAGGGAGGGCCACCCCTGGACGCCCGGCAAAATGGCAAAGTAGAGCAAAGAAAAGGCAAATGCCATCGCGATGAAGAAAAGTATCGCGTAATACGGCCTCCTCGGACTGTTCCCGACCAGAGAGTGAATCATGTTCATCATCGAACCTCCTTTTACTATAGTCGCGCAAAGGATGAAGCCTGGGATATTTGGCTCCGACCTGTGTCTTCTCCGGACTCCGGCGATGGGCTGCTTCCAGCAATCCTCCTTTTCCATATGAACAGGACGCCCCGCCGGGTACGTTCCAATACCACCCGCCATGAGGAAGGCTCCCGAAACGACGAATGCCATCCTTCTCATGACAACTGGGATTCACGTGAGCATTCTCAAAGAGCTCACGGGACTGCATCATGTAATCAAATCCCCATCCATGGCGATTCGTTCCACCATCAAGCACCACCGTGATGTCTTCTGCCGGTCTGGGACTGTGGTTTCCGACAGAGTGACTTTCCTTGATCAGCGCGCGTTATGCCCTGAGGACATCACACGGCCGACTGCATTGAATTCCGGTTTGTGTCAGCTTAACAGCGAAGATTGAGGTTGAGCAGGTATGCACGGGCCGAGTCGGTGTGACTGGCGAGAAGAGTTGCTAGGGGGTGGTTTCCGCTGGATGCGACAGGGGTTGACTCATTCTCCCCATATGCCCCCGTATGGTACAACGATGTCGACGACAATCGGACAGGCCTGACAGCTGTCTTGCAGAATCCCCATTTCTGGGACAGAAGAGAGTTGGTGTGGCCAGGAATACCATCGTCGAAATTGTTCGGTGCCGCTAGAAGACCTGAAGACAAAGGCACAGAAGGCAGGGCTATCACCAATAACAGAGCGAACGCAACGGCTATGCTTCCGGCTGATCTATGTGTCTTCATGAAATTGTTTACATTAACATCACATGATGTGTCAAGTATTGGCGTGCTGGCTCGGTCGGCCAGCACCGGTCATATGGCCAAGCAACATGCAATCGAAGGTCATTCTTTGTGTATCTCTATCTTGCCTTCCAGTACATGAAGCCACCCCACTTCCCTTCCTAGTATTCCAAGAATATCCTCGGCAGATATCTCTTTCCTCTGAACAAGAACAAGCAAGTTAAGCAGGTCCAGCGTACGAATAACGAGCACTCGCATTGCAACGGCGTGCTTGACCTGCTCCGACGGGACCTCCTGGTCCTTCTCCTCAATTGTCCGGGTATTCTTTGTGTGCGTGTTGAGAATGAGGACGGTCGGGAAATCGGAGGCGAGACCTGCCCTCTCCCGGTGACTATCAGCCTGGTTGATGAATTCGCGTTTCACTCCGCGAGTCGTACCCTTGACCTCCCCGAAAACGACAGGATTCCCTTCATCGTTCACTATCTTGAGGTCTTCACGATAGGAATCTTCGGAGTCAACCTTATATCCTAACCCCGCTGTGAGAAGAAACACCACGGCTTCCACGAGGCTGTCCCCATCACCCACCAGAACCCGTTTGAACTTAGTGAGAATACTCCGCTCTTTTTCTATTTCATCCAGTCTTGCTGATAGGTTCCGCTGCTCATCGAGGAGAGTCTGTTCGCTGGGCAAAATGAAGCTATCTGCCCACGCCGGAAGCTCTATTCTGAGCTTCTTCACGCAAGTAACGACAGCGTCAGAGAGGAGTCGATAAAACTCCTCCTTCCGCTCGCTGCCCTTCTCCGGCAACAGCGATGGGATGAAGAAGAGGCTGTCCGCAATGATCATGCCTACCGGCTCACGCCCCAGCAATGCTATGTCCCGCCAGGGCATATCTCCATAGTAACTGAACGAAGACCAAGCAGCACCATAGAGCTCGATGAAGCCGCGGAATTCATCTCGAACGCACCTGAGACTCGCGTAGCGTTTGTGAGAATCCTTTCTATGAAGTCTGGTCCAGTTCAAGTACCGTTTAGATAGGTCAGAATCTGTGCAGTCTATCGACATTCTATCCTGGCTGATACGGTCCTTGAATGGTTTATGAAGAAGAAAGACGATGAATCCACCCTTAGCGACAAGAAGGTCCGCCTCTTTTTCGCGTTTATCCAGTTCATCACGATCACAGGAGTGTTCGGTCCAAGCATCAAAATAGTTGCTCTTTGACTTGAAGCGCTCATAGAGCCGCTGGAATGTGATTACCCCATCGAATTCCGATAAGCGACGTTCAGTCTTATACGGCAAGAAAGTCAGTTTGAAGTTGCGATCATCAAGTTCAGGCTTATCCAGGTCAAGACCGAATACCTCCGCACCGTGCACCATGATATTCAATTGTCCATCACGGGTCTCAGGTTCTTCATTCATCAGTTTTCCACCTGAGAGTACGGATAAGATCCCTATAGTGGTCCCACTGCCCCGTAAGGAACTGGAAACGCCCTGCAACTATGCCGGGAGCGATATCAAGGTCCTTTGCCATCCCGAGAATCTCCTCCCTTGACCGAACAGCACGAATATGCCTATCGTGCCCGGCCGGGATGAGGAAATCAGATGCAAACTCGTTCGCGCGAACCTCGCGGGGATCGTCTTTGCTGCCGTCGTTGATGAGAAGATCCTTCTTGCTGTCGTTCAGCACATGGCCAGCCTCATGAAAGAAGGAGAACCAGAACTTGTCCTCCCCCTTACCGCGCAGGGAAAGCAGTATCATTGCCTTCTGCGGGGTAATCCACTTCGTGGCCCCGTTCCAGGGAACCTTCTTCATCTCGCGGACAAGGGACACTGCCACACCCGCTCCGGCACAAAACCTTTTCATCGCCGGTTCGAATTTCTCGGGGTTCTCTTTCGTGAGGCTGCGGATCTTCTTCAATGCCTTAAGGAAGGATGCCTTGTCGAACGGTTTACACGCCTTCCCGTGTGCTTGAATTTCTCCCTGCCGGACCCAGGCAGAAGCTGAGCCAGGCTGCGATTCGAAACACTGTGACCGCCTGGCAGCGATTGCGGGTTTCTCCCATATCTCACGCCATGCATCCACGCCTCCAACACCGTAGAAGGCCAGAGTCTCACGCAACAGCGCCAACTTGTCATCCGTTCTCGACAGAATGTCCCGGTCCTGCAACTCCTTCACAGGGATCGTTTTGAGCCATTCGAGATCTTTTTCCAGGCGCCGGGCTTCTTCCACTTTTGCCCTCTGTTCCTGGTACTGCGCTTCGAGATTGTTCCAGAAGCTCGCGGGCGTACCGGTGGCCAGTTCGAAACGATTTGCGCTCTCATAGCTGATCGGCTGCTCTCCTTTGAAGATCCGGTTGAGGGATTGTACGGTAAGCCCCGTCCTGATCGCGAACTCCTTCTGTGTCATCTCCAGGGATTCCATTAACTCCCGGAGCGTCTGCCCGGGAGGAACCGCATAATCAGGTCGATACTCGTATTTCTTCTGCGCCTTCATTTTCCACCTCGATGGGTGTTTCTTATCTCAATAATCTCAATCACTCTCACCTTCGTTGTGTCAATCCCGCCATCATCGCAATGAGGGATGGGATCGTCTGCCGGAATGAACAACAAACGGTATGGATGGTTCAAGTCCACGGAAAACGTACCGACATCCTTTCCGGACGTCAACTGGTGACAACGTGCTGGCGGTAGATGAGAAATATCGGATAAGACCTCTGCAGCCCTGAGCTCCATCAACCTCTGCCGGAGCTTCTCGGCCTGCTTCGCACCAAGCTGCCTGATCATTTCCCGCTCCTGGGAACCTATTTTTTCAAGCTGCCTTGTCCTAAAGTATATGATCACGAAACCCACCTGTCAAGTGAAATAGTTAACATGCTATGTTAATTGTTTCTATCACGCCGACATCAAACAGCGTGTAAAACATTAATAGAGGATGGTGATAGTACCCGAGCAATATCTTGTCATATTTGCCGTACAAAGAAAAGGTACAATGTTCGTCCTTCCCCGTACATTCCGCTTGACAATCCCGCTGGGTCTGCTAGACTTATGACTGTATATAACAGTTTTACGGCTCTATTAAACTGTTCTATCATATTATTAAACTGTTTCTTAGATACAGGAGGCCCACTTGATAATCAGCATCGCAAATCCCAAGGGTGGGGTGGGCAAAACCACCCTTGCGGTCAACCTGGCGGCCACCCTCATTGCCAAATTCACGGACACTCGCATTCTCGAACTCGACCTGCAGAGGTCCTCCTCCCTGTGGGCAGGGTACAGGGCTCAGGCTGACATCACTCCGGTGATACCCGTTTCCACCGTGAACTCCATCAAGCAGATCCCGCCGGTGACCTCCTCTTACAGGGGTAACCCTAAATCCTTCCTCGTGGTTGACTGCGGCGGAATTGACAGTGATTACAATCGTTCCGCCATGTCAGTGTCGGACCTAGTGGTTGTTCCGGTGCGCCCCTCACAGGTAGAAGTCTTTGCGCTGTCAAGGACATCATCTGTGCTGAAGGCTGTGGACAAGGTAGGACACGTCGTCAACTGCGGCGCGTTCCCTGCATCAATCTCCAAGGTCAACGATCTCATGGAATTCATCCGAAACACCGACGGTTATAAACTGTTAAATACTGTTGTCAGGTTCAGGGCGGATTACCAGGACGCTTACGCCGAAGGAAAATCCGTTATCGAATATTCCAAGGGTTCCCGTGCCGCCAGTGAGGTATTAGCGCTCACCAGCGAAATCAGGAGACTCTTAAAGAGGAGAGCAAATGGCTAAACTGAAGGCTGCTGATAGCATAAAGGGTGTTGATGCCCACGCCACGGAAAGCCAAGGCATCCATACCAAGAACCCGGGAGGGCGTCCCAGGAAGACCGCAGAGGAGAGGCTGGTGAAGGTAACCATCTATATGACCCCCGAGGAGAAAGCCCGGCTCGATGCCAGGGCAAGGAAGCTGGGGGTCTCGGTCTCGGCACTCATCAAGATGAAGACAGCGGAGGACGAACGGTCATGAACATCCTCTTAGCCGCCCACCAAGGGGACATTGACACTGTCCGTCAGCTCCTTTCCGCCGGCGCGGACGTGAACGCACGGGATGAGGATGGGCTCACGCCGCTCCACCTTGCAGCACTGTGCAATCACCTGGACATCGTCCGTCTCCTCCTCTCCCATGGCGCGGACGTGAACGCCAGGGATAACAACGGGATGACCCCCCTCCACAGCGGTTGCCTCCATGGCGATCCCGCTCTCCTCCGTCTCCTGGTTGAGAACGGCGCCGACCCGGACGCAAAGGACAGGGACGGCATCACGCCCCTGCGCCTGATGATCATGGTGGTGAAGGACAACGAGCAGCGAGAAGAATTGTATGAGTTGCTTCAAGAACACGCTGGTGGATATAGAATGGGGGACATAGACATATGGGACTGGATACAGGACAAGGACCTGGCAGAGAAAATCTTTGCCGGAGCCGTGAAAAAAGCGATCGCCGAGACCCATGCTGCAGGGCTACCAAGCTGCCACGCCAGTGACATAGAGGGTCACAAGCTGTGTTTTCTCTTCCCCGACGGACATCGGGAGTATTTCGACAGTATCGAGGAGGGGGAGGCGATCCTGGAGAAACACGGCCTGAAGAAGCGCTAAGCGGTTCCTTCCGGTGTCGTTCGTGGGGGTCTCAGGGCGACGCAAAATATCTCTTATAGTAACTATCATGTAGCAAGAAACGCCCTTCAAAACCCGAACGTCGCGGCAGGATCATGCATCGAACAACAGTAATCATTTCAGGCAGATACGTCGATAATGCCCTTCAAAACCCGAAGAAACGCCCTTCAAAACCCGAACGTAGCAACGCATCCTATCTACGATATTGCCAATAATCTCGCATGGATAGATCAACACGATGACTCAACACCCGAATTCGTTGTGGCTACGATAATACCCGGAATACCCGGAAATAAGGCGACATGTGGCAATATTGCGTGCCGTCTTGCGGTAACGTTCCTTAGTAATATCCACAACATGGCTGCAAAACGCCCTTCAAAACCCGAACGAATGTTAGGAAATAGTGCTTCGGAAGCTTTATTCACTTTAATACCCGCCCGGCTGCTGTTGCGGGGAACATTCCCTTCCCTGGCATTCGTTCTACACAGCTTTTGTTAGGACTTGGTGTCGTGATTGCTGCACAGTATTACCGAGCCCATTACTGCAGACACAACTGCAGGACGTGGCTTGATATCTCAGCTACCCCGGTGGATACAAGGCAAACAGAAAAAACGGATTTTACCGTTTCGCTCAGGGTCATCCCGTGGACAGCCCCTGACCATGGCAACCACTTTGTTCACAGACGGCCACGAATTTCACGGGCAACGATGATCATCACGGGAGGCCCCCTCCCCGGGGCCGCACCATTCGGAAGCAATAGGGAATCGCGGCTGCTGCTGACGTACCTCTCGCTAGGCGTCATGGAATACACGCTGTACGATACGAACATGCCAGCCGCCTCTCTGCCTGTTCACATATTTCTTCGAGCCGTTCCAAGGTCGTCGTGGCTTGGCTGTTGCCTTCCCTTCGCCTACCACTGACCATGGCAGAGTTATTTTCCAGGTTCTCCCTGCGCCCAGACGAGTCATACTTCTCATGCGACCTCAAATTGCTCCTTGACCACCACCAAAGAAATGGCGGAAGTGCACGGGAATCGAACCCGTACGATCGAATTGGATACCTCATCATATTAGGTACCTATATAGCCACAAATCTGCCGTCGCCACTGTTCCGCCACCACACTATTACTTGACCCCGATCTCCGCGGTATTACCTATTTCGAAGAACAACCCGGATACCATCGCTTAGAGCGTGAGATGCAACCCTCTATCAGCTTCGCAACTAAACTGGGGCCATCTAGACTCGGTCCGGTCTTTCAGGGAACCTGATGGGTCCCGAGATTCCCTTTTAGTGAGACGCACAGAAGCCGCAGTTTTTGTTTCGAGTTCTTCCCCGTCTTCGGTCATTCCTGTCTTCCTGTCCCCCTGATTCCTAACAGACCTTTGATCCCCTGCTGTATCCGGTTGCGTTCGGCGATAGTTGCTTCATGGATTATGCGATCGAACTCGTTCTCGATGATCTCGGCAAGGCTGTTCCTAGCGTCTTCCGCCACGTCCCCAAAAGGAAACCGCACAGAAGAACCGTTTTCCAGTGCGAGTTTCAGTGTCGGGTTGCCGTCTTCACCAAAGACTATCTCAAAGGGCATCGGTGACCTCCTTTGTCACGTGTCGCATGCTCTCAGACCGTTCCCAGCATCTCGGCATTGCGGAATGCCAGGTACTCTTCGTTAACAAGCGGATAATCCCAGGTCCCGCCCCTGTGGATGGTCCTCCCGCCGAACCCTGTCTTGAACCTGTACATGCCGAAGAACGGGTGCCCGGGATCTGGTGATGGCGCAACCGCTCCCATGTCATATGTCAGGCAGCCTCTCGCCCGGGCAAGACGGATAGCAGCCCATTGAACGGCATAGGGCGCCATCATGTTCCGGTTCCGGCTGGAGGACGCTCCGAACAGGTACGTTGCCGTCTTCCCCGAGATGGTGATGATTGCTCCTGCCAGCACGTCCTTCCCGTGTCTTGCCAGCAGGAAATGGACCTCCGATGAGTCCGGCGTCGAAGCCAGGGCGGAGTATAGCGCGGAGAAATAGCTGTAACTGCAGGCATCGAACCTGTTGCGTTCCGACGTCTGGCGGTACAGGTCATAGAAAACGGGCAGTTCCAGGATGTCGGAACACACCACCTCTACGTCCCTTCTCCCGGCTAGGCGTATGTTATATCGGGTCTTCGGCTTCATACCCCCGAGGAGCTCTTCTTCGGACTGCGCGAGGTCAATTACCACGGCATCGGCTACGGTCATGTCGACGGCTGCCTTGCGAAGGTTCCATGACCGCGTGCCGAAGTTCATGCGGACCTCCTGGAGCCTTGGCTCGGGCCGGATCGAGCCGTCCGGATATAGCTTTCCTTCCGTTCCGTTGCCGCCGTACTGAGACGGCCAGGGGAGGTCGTACCGGATGAAGGCCAGGTCCTTCCCGATATGCTTCACGAGGGCTTCAGACAGGTCCTCCAGGAAGGGACCGTATTCTTCAAGATGGGGACCGTTCTCCGGACCCTGCTGAACGTAGGCGGCATGTATCCCTTTACCCAGATGCCGGGTAAGGATGAGGATGTCCCCGTCTACGCCCGAAGCTCTGTAATCGAACGCATGCGTCTTCCAGCCAAGCTGGAGCTTTACCTCACTCCAGAACGGGGTCTGGAAGAGAATATCAGTCGGGTAGAGTGACCATGCGTCCTTTGGTTCGACATTTGTTCGATTTGTTTCCATTGCACTGACACAACCTCCTGCTGGCGACATAGGTCCGGGAAGGAAGATGGACTTCCTTCCCGGGAAGCGGGCCGCTCCGCTGTCTTTCCGAACGGATAAAACGACCGCGACCCGCCTTGCCATATGCAAACCCGGGGCCAGTCAAGAGTGGCATCGTTCTTGCCTGTCAGGAACGGCGGGTACCTATCTATGTTATAATGGAAGGGATTGTTACTCGAGGTCATGTCATGGGTTCAAACGGGGTCAAGTCAAAGGTCGTTTTGATGGTGCTGATAGCGGGCACGGTGCCGGTCGTTCTGTTCTCGCTCGCGGTGTTTGCGATTGATTCAGCCCCCGGGCGTCTGGCGGTCACGGTGGCCTTCCTGCTTCTGATGGCCGCGGGCAGCTATATCACGGCGCGCAGGATAATCGGGCTCCTCCAGAGGTCCTATGACCGGGAAAGGGAGCTCGAGATGCAGATCATCCAGAAGGATAAGCTGGCGGCCATCGGGCTCCTGACGGCAGGCATCGCGCATGAACTCAATACGCCTCTTGCAAGCGCCCTTCTCAATACGCAGATGCTGAAGGAAGACGCAAAAAAGGAATGGCCGGATCGAGCACCGGTCCTCGATTCCATCGAGGAAGAGATAAAGAGGGCGGGATCGGTCGTCCGGAACATCCTCGATTTCTCGCGCCAGACGCAGGTGCAGTCGGCTGTAACGGATGTCAACTCCGTGTTGACCAAGCTCCTGGACATATCCTCCAAGCTTTGTTCGGAGAAAGGCATCCTGGTCCGGCGCGAACTCCATCCCGGCATTCCGCTTGCAAGGGGTAATGCAAGCATATTGCACCAGGTGTTTATGAACATTGTCTCAAACGCGATAGAAGCAATGGATAACGGCGGTATCCTGAGCGTATTCTCCAGGTTCCTGCCGGGGCAGCACAAGGTCGTGGTCGACATAGAGGATACAGGCCCGGGCATATCGCGGGAGCACATAGACGGTGTTTTCGACCCCTTCTTTACGACCAAGGCCTCGGAAGACGGTACCGGCCTGGGGCTCGCCATAAGCTACTCAATGGTAAGGAAGATGGGCGGCGATATAAGAGTAGTAAGCTCCTGTGATGAAAGCGGGAATTTCCCTGGTGCAAAGGGCACGATCTTCAGTATCGAGCTTCCAGCCCTCGGGGAAGACGGCCCAGACAGTCAAAAGGCAGGTGATCAGGATTGAACCCGGCAAGCGTTCTTATTGTTGAAGACGACACGAAGCTCAGGCATGCCTTAAAGGAGATCATGACCCGCGAAGGGTACGCGGTCGATGCAACCGAGTCGGGCGATACGGCCGTGTCGATGATAAAGGATACGGTCTACGACCTCGTTATATCCGATCTCAAGCTTCCGGGAATAGACGGCATGGATGTCCTGCGGTCGGTCCAGAAGCTGGCGCGGGATACGAGTGTCATCATCGTCACCGCCTACGCAACCGTGGATACGGCGGTCGAAGCGATGAAAGAGGGAGCGGAGGACTACATAGCAAAGCCCTTCAACCTTGAGGAGATCCGTCTTGTCGTGCGGAAGGTCCTCGACAAGAAGGCCCTTGTGGACGACAATCGCTTTCTCAGGAACCAGCTGAAAAAGAAGTACAGTTTCGGCAACCTCGTGGGCAACAGTGAAGCGATGGTCGAGGTCTACAAGACCATAGAAAAGATCAAGGACTCCAGGGCGACCATACTCATCCTGGGCGAGACGGGAACCGGGAAAGAGCTTGTCGCGCGGGCCATACATTTCAACAGCGTGAGGTCCGAGAAGCCCTTCCTGCCCGTCAATTGCGCGGCGCTGGCGGAGACGCTCCTGGAGAGCGAGCTCTTCGGCTATGTGAAGGGTGCTTTCACGGGGGCCGTGCGGGACAAGCAGGGCGTCTTTGAAGTGGCCCACGGCGGCACAGTGTTCCTCGATGAGATAGGCGATATCAGTCCACGTCTTCAGCAGATCCTCCTCAGGGTGCTCGAAAACGGAGAGATCCAGCCCGTGGGATCGACAGTACGCAGGAAGGTCGACGTGCGCGTGGTTGCGGCGACGAACAGGGAACTTGAGGATATGGTCAAACAGGGAACTTTCCGGGCAGACCTCTACTACCGCCTCAATGTGATCTCTCTTGAGCTTCCTCCCCTCAGGATGAGGAAAGAAGACATCGCCACGCTTGCGGGCCACTTCTTGAGGAAGTACGCCACGGAAAACGAGAAAACCATAAACGACATGTCACGGGATGCCCTTCGTTTGCTCGAGAGATACCACTGGCCCGGGAATGTGCGGGAGCTCGAGAACGTGGTAGAGCGGGCGACACTCCTTGAAACATCGAGAGAGATCACCCCGGAGAGCCTGCCTGAGAACATACGCAATGCCCCGCAGGCTCCGCCCGTGAACCCCGATGAGGACCTGCAGACCCTCGAGGAGGTAGGCCGGACATACATCGAGACTGTCCTCAAGAAAACAGGCGGCAATAAGGCACGTGCGTCCGAGATACTGGGGATCAACCGCACCTCGCTGTGGCGCATGATACAAAGGCTCAAGATAGCGCAGTAGAACACACAGTTGCAAAATGCAACTGCCTGTCGAATAATGCAACGATCATCATTCCAAACCCAGCCTCATCTACCGGAAAATCAACCCGGCTCATAGTGGCACGCGCTTTGCTGTTGAATATACGAACCCCCGGAAAGTGCCGGAGCCCCAGATATCTTTAGCTCATGCCTTCACACCCCCGGGCAACCCCGGGGGTTCACAAAAAGCAACAAGGAGGATATATGAGAACACGTCTTCCGAACACTGTTCATGATTGGGAGAGAATGCTGAAGCGGGTCTACGAGACACAAGGCCCTTCTGGTTTTGCAAAATACCAGTACAGCATATCGGGTATCCTCCAGTTGAAGAAAGACGGTACATCCATAGGGACGATGCTCGAATATTGCGGGGACATCGAGGACCCCAAGGACGTGCTTATCGATGCGATCTCCGGGATTATGTTGAACGGGGACATGGAGACAGCGGTCAGGATCGCCGCGGCAGCCGCATTGCGCTCCCTTATACCGAGAATGCGGAACTATCCCGGCTTGAAAGCCGCGTCGATCATCGTGGCCATGCGAGAAGTGCTGGAATCTGCCGGAGAAAGAGCGCTTCACGAGGCATTTACCGATACCATTGAGGTTGCGGATCGCATGATACAGGAGTGCCCCAGGGCATACACCGTAAAGATCTGAAGGCTCGTTGACTCATAAAGCTGGGAACAATACGGTGTTCCGAGTACCGGGATAGGGATCCGCTGCATTCAGTTTCGATTTCCCTTAACATTCTAATGACACTGGAGCTTGCCATGACACACACCGCGCCTGACGCTATTCTCCGAGAAGACCAGCACGCGTACCAGTCCTTCTTTGAAAACGCTGTTGAGGGTATGTTCCGTACAACCCCCGACGGGAGGCCGATAAAGGTCAACCCGGCTTATGCAAGGATGTTCGGATACTCCTCTCCGGAAGAGGTGACGAACGGCAACCTGAATGTCCGGACGCACGCGTATGCGAACCCCGATGACCGCTCCACGTTCCAGGAGATCGTGGAGCGGTCGGGTTTTGTTCATACCTTCAAATTCCCCGCCCTGAAGAAAGACGGGTCTCTTATGTGGGCATCCCTCAATGCCCGCGCCGTGAGGGATGCGGAGGGCAGGATCCTCTGTTACGAGGGAACCATAGAGGATATTACCAACCTGAAACTGGCGGAAGAGAGACTGCGCAGAAGCGAGGAAGACTACCGCAATGTCCACGACAACGCGATCACGGGAATGTTTCGGAGCACGCCTGAAGGGCGATACGTGCGGGTCAATCCCGCACTGGCAGCGATACACGGCTTCTCGTCGCCGAGAGAGATGGTCACAGCCATAACCAACATCAGTGAGCAGCTGTACGTCGATCCGGCCGACCGCAGGCGCTACATGGAGCTTCTCGATAAAGAGGACATAATCCGCGGCTTTGAGGCGCAGCTCTACCGGAACGACAAGAGCAAGGTATGGATCAGGATGAACGTCCGCACTATCCGGAAGGCCGACGGATCCATCGCATGTTATGAAGGCATGGTGGAAGACGTGACCGAGAAGAAACGCATCGAATCACAGCTGCGCCAGGCGCAGAAGATGGAGTCTATCGGAACTCTGACGGGAGGTATAGCTCACGACTTCAACAACCTGTTGACGAGCCTCATGGGCTTTGCCTCGCTCATCGAGCTCAAGATGAAGAAGACCGATCCTCTCTATCCCTATGTGCAGGAGATCCTCCTTGCGGCCCGGAAGGGCGCGGACCTGACGAGAAGCATCCTTGCCCTCAGCCGTCAGCAGTCCCTCGCCCGTGCTCCGGTGGACATGAACCAGACGATACGGTCAGCTAGCAGGCTCTTCAGGATGCTTATCACCGAGGATATCGATCTTTCTATATCATTGACCGATGAGAGCACCATGGTCATGGCCGACAGGTCACAGATCGACCGGATACTCTTTAACCTCGTCACGAACGCAAGAGACGCCATGCCCAGAGGCGGGACCCTCGGAATAGAAACGGCCACCCTCGATACGAACGACCCGTCGGACGCGGCGCAAGGGGTTGGAGACAAGGGAAAGTACGTCATCATAAAGATCTCCGATACCGGCACAGGCTTTAGCGATGCAACCAAAGACAGCATCTTTGACCCCTTCTTCACTACAAAGGATGCCGGCAAGGGCACGGGACTTGGCCTGGCAATCGTGTATGGCATCGTAAAGCAGCATACAGGGCACATATCGGTGGACAGCGAACCAGGTCGTGGAACCACCTTCAGCATCCATCTTCCCACTATGCCGGAAGAGACCGGAGATGCACATGATGAGCCGCCTGCCAACATTACAGGCAGCGAGACGATCCTTGTGGCCGAGGACGATGAAAGTGTGCGCGGCTATATGGACGATGCTCTCAGGACGCACGGGTACAGGGTAGTGACTGCGAAGGACGGCCAGGATGCCGTAGAGAAATTCGGGCAATTCCAGCCTGTGGACCTTGTCATTCTCGATACGGTGTTGCCCCGGATGAACGGCTGGCAGGCGTACGAAGAGATCAGGAGGGTCAATCCAGACGTAAAGGTCCTTTTTACGAGCGGGTACACGAAGGATATTGTGCTCACCAAGGGCCTTGAGGAAAAGGAATTCGATTTCATTTCCAAGCCGCTGGCCCTGCAAGACGTTCTTGAAAAGATACGTAAGACACTCGACGCCTGATGATTTTGTCAATATTCTCCTCTTGTCGCGACTTTGTGGCATCAGAATGGCATAGAACCTTTTATGCTCTCATAGTCCTGCGGCAAAAGGAGGCAGCAGGTGTTTTCAATACTCAACACGCCGTCAAAAGACATCGGCGTTGACCTCGGCACTGCAAACACGCTCTTCTACCTTAGAAACAGGGGCATTGTTCTCAATGAGCCTTCCGTTCTCGCCGTGCGCAATGGCGCCCGGGGCCTCAAAAAGATCCTTGCTGCCGGCGGAAAGGCAAAGGACATGCTGGGCAAGACGCCGGAGGGCATTAATGTGAGCAGGCCACTGCAACACGGCGTCATCTCCGATTTCGAGTCCGCGCAATCAATGCTGAGGCATTTTCTGACGGAGATCGGTTACAGCAGCTTTGCCGCAAGGCCAAAGATCGTCATCTCCGTCCCCTGCGACGTGACTGCCATAGAGAAGCGGGCCGCGAAAGAGGCCGCGGAAGCGGCGGGAAAGGGTGAGGTGTATCTTATCGAAGAACCCATGGCCGCGGCTATCGGAGCGGGCCTGCCCATTACAGAGCCGGCCGGGAGCATGATCGTCGATATCGGCTCAGGCCTGACCGAAGTTGCTGTCATCAGCCTTTCCGGCATTGTCTACTGCAGCTCGGTCCGTATCGCCGGTGAGGAAATGGACGAGGCCATCGTGAATTACATCAGGCGCAGGTACAATCTCCTCATTGGCGACCAGACCGCGGAGAAGGTAAAGATCGCCATCGGCTCAGCCTATCCCGGTGTTGATGAGGAAACGAAGGCGATAGAGATAAACGGCAGGAACCTCGTGGACGGGATACCGCAATCGCTGAAAATATCATCGCCGGAGATACGGGAGGCGATAGTCGAGCCCGTCAATTCCATAACCGATGCAATTCGCATCGCTCTCGAAAGGATGCCGCCGGAACTTGCGTCGGACATCGTCGACACGGGAATCGTCCTGAGCGGCGGGGGGAGCCTTCTCAGGAACCTGGACCTCTTGATCGAAAAGATCACACAGGTCCCCGTCCGTGTTGCCGACAACGCAATGACCGCGGTGGCCGAAGGGACAGGCAAAGTGCTTGATGAACTTGCCCTTCTGAAAGAGATCTCGATGTGATATGCGAACAACCTCCAGATCGGTTGCTTAATGTAACGGCGTGTTGCAGGAAGCAACACCGCTTTCTGTGAAGAGACGGACCGTTTCCTGGAATTCCCCCCTTAATCCTCGCATAACCCATCGCAACATCGGTTCTTGTCCATGATCGGATCAATAATGCTGGCCTATCGCGCTGGCACGAGCTTTGCTTCGCAATGGTCATAAGGACACCGAGAACAACGCCACAGAAAGGCTCTGACACAATGAACAATGATGGATCTAGCAGAATTGAACAGATCACAAAGGTCGTTTCCTATGTCAAGGACGGGTTGCTCACAATCTATTACCGCGATAGCGAGGAAAAGGCCAGCGAAGTGTGCCGGCAGGACGGTACGGTCATTCATCGCTCGGGTACTGTCCCTGACGGCATCGTCAACGAATATTACAGCAATGGGAAGTTGCACAGGTCTGCCGAGTTCAAGAACGGTTCCGAACAAGGCCTTTGCATTGAATACTACCCCGGTGGACAGATCTTTGAGAAGAACCATTACAGACGTGGAGTGCTGCACGGCCCGTCGAATACATACCGGCAGGAGGGCCTGCTCTGGATGGAGGCTAATTACAAGAACGGCGAGCTCCACGGGCCGTTTACGGCCTACTTCGACGATGGCGCCGTTGAGAACAGGACGGAATACATGAATGGCAGACTCCACGGTCCATACGTTGCATACAATAGACATGGGATTGTGGTTGAAGAAGGAAAATTCGTTCGGGGGAAGAAGCAGGGCACATATCGCATTTTTCACGAGACCGGGTATCCTTCACGGGTCGAGAACTACAGGCAGGGCAAACTCGTCTCGTGCACAGAATTCGATGAGAGCGGGAACGCCGTTTCGCGATGCGGCTCGGGCAGAGAAGACGTACCAGAAGGCAGGACATGATGAAGACAAAGGCGCTCTACATAACAGAACAGGATATGGAGAAACTGCGCGCCGTTATTGAGGTCTACGGCGGGGACAGCGCCGATATTCTCGAGGAAAAGCTTGACAGGGCGCGGATAGTCCGTTCAAAGGATATCCCTTGCGATGTGATCACTGTGCACTCAGTTGTCCGCATCAAGTATGTCGATACCGGTGAGGAACATACATTCACCCTTGTCCTGCCGGGGGACAAGGTAGAAACCAACAGGGTATCCATTCTCGCCCCCACAGGCATAGCCCTTCTCGGGTACCGGGAGAAGGATCTCGTGGAGTGGCAGGTCCCGGCGGGCAAGAGAAGGGTGCAGATAATGAAGGTTGTATATCAACCGGAGAACCCCGGGGATTCCAGCGCTTAATGCGCACCATGAGGGCATTATCTTCTTTCAAGGGCTGGACTCAAGGCGGTACGGATTGAGTCCGCAGACAATATCAACACACGTCGACTGAGACAGGATACTTAATGGGAACGGAAGAAAACGATTCTGTCACGCACGATAAATCCAAGACCTCTCTTGTTGGCGGGTTTCATCCTCGCGAAGATATGGAATGCATGATCGAGTTCTTGCCGGAATCCGACACCGATACAGTCGGAACGATACATGACGGAATCGGGTTGCATGACGAGCAAGGTACGGGACGAGAAGAGACTGAGGGGTTGCAGCCAGAAAAGGATCACAGGACAGTCTCAGCCTATATAAGGGACATGAGGAATATGCCAGCCCTCACATCCGAAGAAGAATGCCAGATAGCGAGAGAGATTGAAGAAGCTGACAAAAAGGCACGGGGCCGCTTGTTCGAATTGCCGGAGGCGGTGAACGAACTCTCTGAGATAGGTCGGAGACTGGAGGAACAAACCATAAGCATAGCGGATGTGACTCACGATATCGACGAAATGGATCCTACCCGAACAGAAAAAGAGAAATATTGGAATAGAACAGTATCCCGCATCAGCACCCTGAGGAGCCTTCAGGGAAGGAAGGAAGAAATAAGGAAAATCCTATCGGAAGCTGACAGCCAAAGATGGAGGGAGGTTGACGGACAACTGGAGAGGACGGAGGAGGAGTTCAAAGAGACCCTGCTCGACCTGAAACTGACGAATAAGATTGTCATGAGAATCATCAGGAAGACCAGGCAGCGCTTAGAGGGCATGCATGGTCCCGATGCAGGTATCACACAGAGGCTGAGGGAACTCAACCAGATCGAGAACGAATTGAGGGCTGTCAGAAGCAGACTCGTTGCTGCAAACCTGCGGCTCGTGATCAACATCGCCAAAAAATATCTCAATCGGGGATTATCGCTCCCCGACCTCATTCAGGAAGGCAATATGGGCCTCATGAAGGCGGCCGAGAGATTCGACTATCGCAAGGGCTACAGGTTCTCCACGTATTCTATATGGTGGATCAGACAAGCGATAACACGGGCGATCGCATGTTTTGGATCGACCGTCCGGATACCGGTCCACGTGCTTGAATCGAGGAACAAGATCAACAAGGCCACCACGTTCCTGTTGCAGGAATTGGCGGCAGAACCGAACCTCGAGGAGATCTCGCTAAGGGCAGGACTCCCTCTGGAAAAGACCAGAAGGATCGCGAAAGCTTCTTGGGGCACCGTATCCATCGAAACCCCGATCGGGGATGATGGAACCAGGCTCGTTGATTTCATTGAAGACCAAGCCGCGCCGTCGCCTCTTACAGAGTTGGTGGGCGTCTCTCTCAAGGAGGAGGTCGACAAGATCCTCTCCACGCTGACCCCGCGGGAAGAGACAGTCATCAGGATGCGGCTCGGGATAGGTCAGAGGACCGAATCAACCCTGGAAGAAGTAGGTGACCTCTTCGGACTCACCCGCGAACGTGTCCGGCAGATTGAGACGAAAGCTTTGGGAAGGTTGAGGCACCCGTCACGACGCAAGATATTGAGAAGTTTCCAAGAATGAATCTTCAGATGCTGGGGTGTCTGCGACAGCAGCGTGTTTAAAAGAACAGCAGGAGGTGTTAATCATGGGAGACAAAGGTGGAAGGAAAATCAAGCATAAGCAGTCAAAGCAGAAGGCCAGCAAGCAGGCGAAACAGGTGCAGCAGAAAAAAGACAGGCAACCCTCCACAGAAGAAAGGGCTGGGTTCAGTAAAACAACCGGAAGTGCACGGTCTTAAAGAAGGCCGACGGAGACAATCACGGGTCACCGGCTCGGACGTTAGCTTGGGAAATGGTACAATTGGTTTGGGAAAACCAAATAGCATCTTATGTCCTCTTATAGTACAAGCCACCCATTCATGTCTATGAGGGAACGGCAATAAAAGACTCTCCGTGTACCAACGCGTATTTCAATACACGCTCCCCCATAACCCTTACTCGATTGTCTGACACCACCCACGGGGGAGCACTTTCTATAGCCATGCCCATCCACGCCCCCACGGTGATTCATCCGCTCGGAAGATATCCTGAAAAGCAAACCGTGGGGGCAACTTATGTCCTGGGCTGCAAAACACCACCCTCTTGATAGGTTCCTTCTGCCCGAAAGATATCCGGTTGCAAACTTATGTCTGCTGCCCGAATTCGGGGAAGACATAGGGTTGCAGAACGCAACTGAGGGTTAAGTTATGCAACTCTCATGTCTGCACACCTCCCGTAGCCGCCAAACCGGCTCAAAGCTTGGTGGTGAACCTTTTGCTTCTATATAGGCGAACCCCGGCTGGTACCCCGACCCCGGGGACCTTCTTTCGAATGTGCTACTACCCCTCCGGCGACCACCGGGTTCACAAGAAGCAGAAAGGGAGGATATACGAGAAAACGCCTTCCAAGTATTCCTCACGACCGGGAGAAGATGCTGAAACGTGTCTTCGAAACGCAGGACCCTTCTGGTTTTGCCAAGTACCAGTACAGTATACCGAGTATCATCCGCCTTACCAGGACAAGTGCTGCATTACACAAAATGCTGGAATACTGCGGGGACATCCCGAAAACGAAGGATGTCCTTATCGAAGCGGTATGCTAGATCATGCTTGACCACAAAGTTGACACGAACACCCGGGTGGCGGCTACGGCAACGTTGCGCGCCCTGACACCGAAGATAAAGGCGCATCTAGGGCTTAAGGGGGCTACGACACTCGAGGCAATGAAGCAGGTTCTGAACAAAACCCTGGGAAAGTCGTTGGGGGATGCCTTGACGAGAACAATACCTGCAGCAAATCGTAAACTGCCGGAAGGTCCCCGGGCGTACACAATCGAGCTTTGAAAGCTTGACGAGGATGGGAGGAAAACAGGAGGCACTATCGTTGGAAACAGGGGCAGAGAGAAAACCATGCATAAGGAGTCAAAGGAAAAGGTCAGCAAACAACCCGGGTAGCTGGAGCAGAGGAAAGATAGGCGGCCCTGCATTGAAGAAAACGTTAATTGAAGAATAACCGTGAATGCTTTGAGCGGGAGAAGGCTAGCAAACAGATATCAATTCAGGGTCAGGAATGCCAGAACACGATTGCCGATGCCCTTTACCTAAAACCCGAAAGAGGACAAAGGGTTTCAAGCTTTGGTCCCAGCACGAGCAGGCTTGCCGAGGGGAGGCCCCGAATCACCTTCACGATACGGATCCCCCTTGATGGCAGCAATACTGGCCGGGAAGCAATAACAGACGAACATCTTTGAGAATGGATATCACGGATGTCAACACTTGCTCCCCCATATCCCAACTCAAATTGCCCGAGAAACTTCGCTATGGGGGAGCAACTTTAGCCTGAATTTCCACTCAGGACCTCATCCCCTGTCTCACGGAGTGGGGAATTGCCTTGGCGTTTGACAGAAAGGGACTTCCCGGCGGGAAAATTGGAAAGAAGTACAAGGAAGTGACTGCAAAGCAACCAATACACGGCAGCTTTCGCTCACCGGGGCATGATACAATATCGTTTTAATCTTGGCATTGTTCCTCCTTGTTGAAATAAATGAGCTGTCCGCAACAGACTGCCAGGGTCACATGCCCGAAACGGATGATTTTCACACCCTTGCCGCAAAAATAGCATTTTATCCTAGCGCCCATAATACCCTCCGGTTTTCGATATACCCACAACACTACATCCTCATGTATTTGAGCCCCACAGCTAATAGTGAGATTTCCCTCTCTATCTCTTTGGCACAGTCGAAATATGCATCCTGGTCGTCATGCCATGGATCCCTTATGTCCCAAACGAGCAATCTGCACGACATGGGGGGCAAGCCTTTTGCGATCCTCGACGACATGGCCACAACATAATCAAGAGCGCTGAGGTCAATTGTTACTATGCTGCGCGGCGTATGACCGGATGCATCAATATCGAAGTGCGTACGCAGTGTCTCAATCGCCATAGCTGGATCGCCGGGTCCATGCAGGCTTACTCCGGCGGACGATACCTCGGCCAAACCCTTCAATTTGTTCCGTGCGATCGCTTCAGCCATTAAACCGCGACAAGCGTTTTCATAAGAGACGAAAAGCATACGGACCATGCTACCCCCTTCCTCATCTAATAAATTGATCCCCAACAGTCATCCTTGCGTTTATCTATGCATTTACCAGGCCATGTCCATTCGATAGAAACCGATTTGGAGTTGGCGGTACGAAAGATGCAGTAATATGGATGAATAAAGATGGCTGGACAAGAACCGCACGGACCTGCCCCTGAGGGTTGCCCTTTTTGAAATCCAAATGCATTGGGCTCGAAACAGGTTGGTTTCCAGTTAGTATGTGAATCGGTTTTTTAAGCGAGGCGCAATATGGCTGTAATCAAGGGCAAAGCGATGATGGTTGAGATCACCAGGATAACGAAAAGGACCGAACCCGCCGACGAGCACGTACAGATCTCGTACTATTGCGGCGACTTTAAGGTAGCTCACGAATTGTATGACCCTAGGGCAAATGTTGTCCAGAACATACCCGACGGCACGGTGAAAGAATGTTCCTGTGACGGCATAGTAAAGGAAGCCTTGTTATTTCAGGACGGGAAGGCTAACGGCGGGAGCACAGTATACTACGCCGACGGGAAGATCTTAGAAATGAAGGATTACAGAAACGGTCTATTGCACGGCTAGTCCAGCACCTACCAAAGGGATGGAACGCTCTGGATGCAGTCGAGCTTCTTCGAAGGAAAACTCCATGGTAGGTTCACCAGCTGTCATAGCAACGGTATCACCGAGGTCAAGGCAGAGTGCTGTAATGAGAGGCTCAATGGCCATTCTGTGATGTACGACAGGGCCGGGAATTTGAGAAAAGAAGGAGCATTCATCATGGGGAAGCGAAACGGCGAACGTTTATCATACTACACATCAGGTGAACTCGTGCGGTGCGAGACATAAAGGAGTGGATGGCTCCTTTCTTGTGAGGAATGCACGGAAGACGGCATGTCTATTGCAAGATGGGATAATGATCACGAGAGGAGACCGCGCCATGGCAATCGGGAGGATTCATATAACTCGGCATGACCTTGAAAGGCTCCAATCAGTTGTCAATATACAAAGCGGACCGGAAGCTCCGTTCATCGAAAAACTCAAAAAGGAACTCTATCGGGCCACGATATTGGAGCCAACGAGTGTCCCCGGTGATGTCGTTACCATGAATTCTATCGTCCGGGTACGGAACATAAATACCAGCGAGGAACGGGCATTTCTCCTGGCATTTCCCGGAAAGGCAGGTTCGCAAGGTAGGGCTGTTTCGATCCTGTCGCCCATGGGTATCGCTCTTCTTGGCCACAGGGAGGGGGATGTCCTGGAATGGCACCTGTCCTCGGGCCACGTAGAAATACGGATAATGGAGATCATCTATCAGCCGGAAAGACTGGGCAATTATAAGCTGTGATTGGAGGTGCAAAATGACCAGAAGCGCATTCATCGTTCGCGTACCTGAAGCCGAACGTATTGTTGACCGTCTCCGGACACATTACGATCCCCGGGCAGCCGCCGGCATGCCTGCGCATATTGTAATCCTTTCGCCGTTCATGGCTCCCGAACTGATAAGCGGTGGTGTCACTGAAAGGGCGCGGAACGTTTTCTCGTCTTTCAGCCCATTCACATTTGTCCTCAAGGAGATTGGAAGGTGGCCGGAGACGGCGATTCTTTTCGCGTATCCGCCTCACTGCTTCATCGATATGACGAACGCGATAAGCGAAGAATTTCCTGATTACCCACCCTATGCCGAGATGTACGACGAGATCGTTCCGCATATGACGATCGCCGACGGGAATGCGGACAATGCACACATCGCAGAACACAAGCTCAAAACGATCCTGGATCGCCATGGCCCTATCGAATCGAAATGCACTGTAGTCGATCTTATCGAGAACTCGTCCGGGACATGGAAGACGATGCACACATTCAGTCTGGCAGACACGGAAGGTTGAGATTAAATCTTCTGAGAGAATCGAAAAGCCAAGCCACAGATGCGGAAGACCGCTGCAATATTCAATCAAAGGATGGCCAGAATGAAAAGGAACAAGATAAAGAAGCGATTTAGTAACCTGCTCAAGCCGCGTTTAAATGGCTTGTTCTTCCCGCACGGGATCTACGGCCAGATCGTATATTACCTGGAAAGAGATGGCTATTACGGCCCGCACACTATCCCCCCATACGTAGTGCCCGCTTATTTTAGTTCTGGGGCTCTGTCAAAGCTCAAAGAAAACTCTGAAGACCACAAAATACCTATCGAGGACGCTCATGAGGGTGATCTCGATAAGCTTATAAACGGGATAGACCTTGCCTACGGCAATCAATGGAAACTTCCTCCCTCAGTATTCATCGACATGGTGAGTTCAGGCTGCAAGCCTGATGTTCACTACTTAGATAAAGACTTCAATAACGGGCAATATCTGGAACTCTTCGACTTCCTAAATGATAAAACCCGAGGCAATCATGACCTGATCTCCTGGGAAGGCCTTGAATCGGTTGATATGAAGTTCTGGTGTTACATGTTCACCAAGGCCTGTGCTGTTTCTCTAAAGTCTTCGAAATAACTCGGAAAGATCATAGCTAGGGAAGAAGGTATCTGACAGAACCGGAAGTATCGGCCACATAAAGCTATTCGGGGGAATTACAGTTCAGAGGTGGGTAATATCTTGGAAATCATGATTAATCCGGCTCCAGATACGGAAACGACGGTTAAAACGTATGAAGGTTTTTTCCGGAACACTTTCCTGAAATATCTCTTGTTTGTCGTAGCGCTCAAGGCCATGTTCGGTTTTATGATGGTCAGCACCGAAGGGAAACGCACGAATGAGATCTGCATCTTGGCTCTTGCCCTCATTGTCCCCATCTTATTCTGCGCCGTGGCACAACGTCTTCAGCATATCGGCGTGGAGAAGAAATGGTTCTTCCTTGTCTTAGTTCCTCCGTTAAACCTGATCATTTTAATAGCATGCCTGATCTGCCCCGAGGGCTACTGGGACACGAAAAAGCTGGATTCGACCGCAAAGATATCGATCGGAGTAATAGCCTGCTCAGTGGGTATATTGTCAGTCATCTGTTTTGTAGCGAGAATAGTCATAGGCTGAGATAATACATGTTCCGTAAGAGACCTGACAATGAACATCAGGCGGTCAGGCCGACGATGAGCCAGGCCATCGACAAGTATTTCTTTCTCAAGGATGCCGACCGCAGGATGACCGCTGTGATCGAGCCCGTCATGAAGGACATATCGAAGAAGCTGCAGTCGCACGGGCACGAATCTGCCATTGTCAGAGAATCACAGAGCATCAGCCAGAGCGGGAATCTGCAGCATCGCCATATCAGCCTGATCATACTCCCCAGGAACAGGAAGCCCGCTAATCTTGCAAAGTGTCCAGCCATCGCTTTCGTGGCAAACAGTGACAAGAAAACGGTATGGGTTCGCGAAAAAACAATGGTTTCGAATCGCAGCAGGGAACGTACCACTGGAGAGTATCAGCTCCGTGAGATTACGTGGCAACTTGTCGAGAATCATATCCTGGATTTCCTGCCAGAGACATTGAGAAGAACAGCTTCCTGAGACCCGTATCACGGTTGCCAGGAAATCAGTTGGTTCAGGCACATCCTGGAAAAGTCACGACTGTCCTTCGCAGTCCTTTGTCGGGAACCTTCCGGGAGCACTTTCCGGGAGCACTTTTCCGGGAGCACTCTCTCCTTGCAATAGTTCTTCGTATTGTCTAGAATGAAGCTTTAGACGAAATGGAAACGGTGGACGACGTCAATCATGAAGTGCAGATGGATTTGCGCGAACGTGTCAAAGAACTCTCGTGTCTTTACAACATCGCCCATCTTGCGAGCCAGAAAGACATCCCAATGGGTGAAATGCTGAAGCGAGTGGTGGAGGGTCTTCCGGCGGCCTGGTTGTATCCCGAAGCCGCCTGCGCAAAAATAGTCCTCGACGGCCGCTCTCACTCCACCAGGAATTACCGGCGATTACGGCATCGTCAGAGTGTACCCGTTGTGATCAATGGAAGGCTGCGGGGTTACATCGAGGTAGGCTATCCCGACAAAAGACCGAGAAGGGACCATGGGCCCTTTCTCAACGAAGAGCGAAACCTTCTGGAAGCTGTGGCGAAGGAGGTCGCGATCGTTATAATGCGAAAAGAGGCGGAGCAGGACAGATCGAAACTCGAAGAACAACTCAGGCACGCCGACAGATTGGCTACTGTCGGACAACTCGCTGCTGGAGTTGCTCACGAGCTCAATGAACCGCTCGGCCATATACTGGGGTTTGCCCAGCTTGCACAGAAATGTCCTGATCTGCCGACGCAGGCCCGGGCGGATATCGGCAAGATACTGTCCACGTCCCTCTATGCCCGGGAGATAGTCAAAAAGCTTCTCATCTTTGCCCGCCAGATCCCACCCCAGAAGGGGAAGGTCAATGTCAATCACCTCGTCGCTGAAGTCTTGAATTTCCTGGAATCTCGCTGTGCCAGCAACGGGGTCAAGGTGGTGTGCCGGTTTTCACCGGATCTTCCTGAAACTGAAGCAGATGCCGCTCAACTCAAGCAGGTGTTTGTCAATCTCATCGTCAATGCCTTGCAGGCCATGCCGGATGGAGGTCATCTGAGGATCAATACGCGTGTAGAATCCCGAAAGATTTTCGTTGTCGTGGAAGATACCGGCGTGGGGATGGAGCAGGAGGTCCTCGACAAGATATTCACCCCTTTCTTTACCACGAAAGAGATCGGATTGGGCACAGGACTTGGACTGCCGGTATCACATGGGATCATTGCATCACATCAGGGCACGATAAGGGTGGAAAGCTTGGCCGGCAGAGGAACGGTGTGCACGATAGAATTGCCCGTCAGGAGGGTGAGACCACACAGGAATGAGGCGAGCGATGAACTCTTCTGACCGCAGGGACTGCATCCTGGCGGTAGATGACGCCCCGGCAACGCTGGAAGTTCTCCAGAGAAATCTCGCTGCCGAGGGATATGTTGTGTTCACGGCGGCCAATGCGACCGAAGCCATCAAGATCCTTGACGCGACCCCCATCGATCTCGTAGTCACAGATCTGAAGATGCCGGGATTGAGCGGCGTCCACCTCGTGAGGCACGTTCGTGAGAACTTCCGTGACATGGAAGTAATGATAATAACCGGCTACCCGAGTGTGAAGGGCGCTGTGGAGGCGATGAAGACAGGAGCTGAAGAGTATCTGGTAAAGCCTTTTACCGACGAGGAACTTTCATCCGCCGTGGCCCGGGCCCTCAACAAGCTCCACATGCGGAAGACCAACCATAGACCCCCGAAGCAAAGACTTGGTGCGGTCGACGGTCTTGTTGGTGAATCCCCCGCGATGGTCACGGTCAGGGATTTCATCGCCAGGGCTGCACGTACGGCTGCGACAGTGCTAATCTTCGGCGAGAGCGGCACCGGAAAGGAGCTTGTGGCAAGGGCTATACACTACGGCAGCAACAGAGTCTCCGCACCGTTCGTTCCTGTCAACTGCGGGGCCATTCCTGAAGGGCTCCTCGAGAGCGAACTCTTCGGACATATCAAGGGTGCCTTTACGGGAGCCACCGAGACCCGTGCCGGTTTTTTTCAAACAGCCGACGGAGGAACCATCTTTCTTGACGAGATTAGCGAAACAAGCCTGGCCATGCAGGTCAAACTCTTGCGTGTTCTCCAGGATAAAGAGGTCTCTATGGTCGGTTCGGGCCGCACGAGAAGGGTGGACGTGAGAATCCTTGCATCCACGAACAAAAACCTGTCAACCCTTGTAGAAAAAGGGCTGTTCCGGGAAGACCTCTTTTATCGAATCAACGTGATCAATATCGACTTGCCACCGCTGAGAGCGCGGAACAATGATGTGATTCTCCTGGTACAGCACTTCATGAAGAAATGCTGCGAGGAACTGGGAAAACCAGTGCTTCGCTTCTCTGATCGTGCACTGCAGGTACTCCGAAAATACCATTGGCCCGGTAACGTGAGAGAACTGGAAAACGTGATCCAGCGGCTGGCGGTCATGACAGACGAGAATCCCATCGATGTCCCGGACCTCCCCGAACTGATGCGTTTCTCCGCTCTCAGCGAAGAAAACCTCAGCCGCACTCTCGCCGAGGTCGAGGGGGAGTATATTCAAAACGTCCTCGTGAGTGTCAGGGACAACAAGACCAGGGCGGCCGAGATTCTCGGGATTGACAGGAAGACTCTTCGCCAGAAGCTTTCGAGAATAAAACAACCACATTCCCGATGACGGTCGCTCCCGGGACCGGGGTATCTGTCCCCGGTGGTACAGAATTACCCGGAAATGTCTGTCCCCGCGAGACCTGCCGGATGCCCCTTCCCGTTCATTATATCGTGTAACGGATACTACTCGTAACTCTTCAAGATGTTATGGAATTCAGCGTGACTGCCGGAAGGTGAGAACCGGCATTCGCTCACAGGAGATCATCGCGGCAGGGAAAATGCATCGTTCATTCCGCAAAAGCAACTAACCGAACTGAAAGGGAGACACCCATGAAGAGTATGACTAGGTCCGGGAGCGGGAAGGCTAAGCCTGTGCCCTCTCAAGCAAGCAGTTACGGGGGATTGTGCCCCAATTGCGTAAACCTCGATATATGCTCTCTTGCAGCTGAATCGGGCAGGCAAGTGTTCTACTGCGAGGAGTTTGCCAGCGGCGATGGTATCCCGCCACTAACCTCGCAGCCTGTTCAAAGCCCCGTCGATGGTGAGATCGTCCGCGGGGGCACGCGGCAGGACACTGCGGAAGATTACGCAGGACTGTGTACCACATGCAGGAACCGTGATGATTGTGTCTTCTCGAAGCATGAAGGTGGCGTGTGGCATTGCGAGGAGTATCGGTAAGGGGTCATTAGCGGGAAGTGCAAAGAACAAGCTCTCAGGAGAAAGTCCTATGGAAACTGGAAATATTCTGGACATTATACGCAAAGGCAACGGCAAGGCGGAGATCATCTCCATCCTTGAGGACATCCAGGAGAAATACACATATTTGCCCGAGGAAGCATTGAGACTTGTCGCTGCCGAAACAGGATGTTCATTGACGGATGTCTACGGTGTCGCGACCTTCTATAAAGCCTTCAGCCTGAAGCCGCGGGGAAAACACTGCGTGTCCGCCTGCCTGGGGACGGCCTGTCACGTCCGCGGTGCCGAAACCGTTGTTGCCGAATTCAAACGACAACTGGATCTGGAACCAGGCGAGACAACCCCCGATAATGAGATCAGCTTTGAAACAGTGAATTGCCTTGGCGCATGCGCCCTGGGTCCGATCGTGGTTTCCGACGGCTACTACCACGCGAACGTAACAAAGAGAGGGGTCAACGACATAATCGAAGCGACCAGGAACGGAACCCTGGGATCGATCGGCGGATCAAAGGATTACCGGTTTTCTTTCGAGGCTTCCTGTCCTCAATGCGGACAGAGCCTGATGGACATCACGTATCCCATCGACGGACATCCTTCCATACGGATCAATGTCGTGACTGCTGCAGGAACCGGGTGGATGAGGTTGCCATCTCACTACGGCAGCTTCGTGAAGGTCTTGGAGCACGTTGTCTCCGAGGACGCGCTGTTGACACCCCTTTGTCCCCGTTGCGGCTCAAACCTTCAGGGTGACTTCGACTGCCTGGAGTGCAATGCCCCCATGGGCAATATGAATGTGGATGGGGGGGCGGGGATTATCAGCATCTGCTCCCGCAAGGGATGCACCGGACACATGCTTACTCTGAATGGAGCAACGATCTAATGAAACACAAGAGCAAACTTACGTCGATAGATGCATTCATGACACTTAAGGCACGACTTGCCGCTCATAACGACACGGATACTCCAACCATTGTCATCCCTGCGGGCACGTGTTGCCAGGCAAGCGGCGCCAATCCTCTGATACGCGCTGCCAAGAGAGAGCTTCTTCAGAAGAAGCTTGCCGACAAGGTTAACCTCCGCATCACGGGTTGCCACGGGTTCTGTGCCATGGAACCATCGATAATGGTGGAGCCGGCACGGACGTTCTATCCCAAGGTCAATCCGGATGATATGGCAAGGATCATCAAGGCCGTATCGAAGGGGAAGATCATCAGGGAACTGCTTTTCGTCGACCCGGAAACGGGCGAACCCGTCGAGAAACAGGACGACATACCCTTTTTCAGGAAACAGGTGCGGACGGTAATAGGACGAAATGAGAAGGTCGATCCCATCCGTATCCTTGACTATATCAAGAACGACGGCTATCAGTCCCTTGCGAATGTCATTTCCCGGGGGGATCCCCGGTTTGTCATTGACGAGGTGAAGGCATCGGGGTTGAGGGGCCGTGGTGGCGCAGGGTTTCCCACCGGCCAGAAGTGGGAGCTCTTTGCTTCACAAGGGAATAGAACCGCGAAGTACCTTATATGCAACGCCGATGAGGGTGATCCGGGGGCCTACATGGATAGGAGTGTTCTGGAAGGCAACCCTCACAGCATAATCGAAGGAATGCTCATCGGTGCATACGGCACAGGGGCAACAGAGGGCATCATCTATGCTAGAACGGAATATCCCCTGGCGATAAAGCATCTGAACGCGGCCCTCGGGCAGGCGCGACGCCTGGGTCTGCTGGGGGAAGACATCCTCGGAACAGGGTTCTCTTTTGATATAGAGATCGTGAAAGGCGCGGGCGCATTCGTATGCGGGGAGGAAACGGCTCTGATAAGGTCCATTGAAGGCCGTATGGGGGAACCACGGCAGCGACCCCCCTTTCCCATAGTGAAGGGTCTCTATGGAAAACCCACGATGATAAACAACGTGGAAACGTGGGCCAACATTCCTGTGACAATAGCCATGGGAGGACGGTCATTCGCCGCTCTCGGGACGTCGGGGAGTTCGGGCACGAAGATCTTCAGTCTCGTCGGCAAGATCAGGAACACCGGGCTTGTCGAAGTGCCCATGGGAATCACTCTGAAAGAGGTTGTCAGGGATATCGGGGGCGGACCGGCGCATAAGGCTGAGATCAAGGCGATCCAGACCGGCGGGCCATCCGGCGGGTGCATCCCGGCGTCGAAGTTCGATCTGACGATCGACTACGAGACCCTGAAAAATGTCGGTTCCATAATGGGATCGGGCGGTATGATCGTGATGGACAACAATACCTGCATGGTGGACGTAGCGAAGTACTTCATGGGTTTCCTGAAGGATGAGTCCTGCGGCAAGTGTTTCACCTGCAGGAAGGGCACGCAAAGGATGTATGAGCTCCTTGAGGACATAACCGTGGGAAAGGGAACACCAAACCATCTGGTCCTCCTCGAAGAACTGGCCCTCGCGGTCAAGGATACGACAATGTGCGGACTGGGTCAGTCGGCTCCCAACCCCGTTTTGAGCACACTCAGATACTTCCGCGAGGAATACGAACGGCATATCCGTGACAAGCGGTGCGACGCCTTTGTCTGCAAGCAGCTGGTGGGGGCACCGTGCCAGGCGGCCTGCCCCGTGGATACAGAGCCCTGGCGGTATGTAGCCCTCGTGGAGAAAGGGGACTACGAGGAGGCGTACCGGGTCATACGCAGTGCAAACCCTCTTCCCGGGGTGAGTGCCCGCGTCTGTGACAGAAAATGTGAAAGCCGGTGCAATCTTGGCGCGGGCGGCGGGGAAGCCATAGCCATCCGTGCGCTGAAGCGCTTTGTCACCGACCGGGTTGACGCATCGGTCTACCGTCCAATACCTGGAGAGACCAAAGAGGGGCGTGTGGCTATCATCGGAGGAGGCCCTGCGGGATTGGCCGCCGCGCATTATCTTTCACTTCTCGGCTACAGGATCACGATCTTCGAGGCGGGAGACCGCCTTGGAGGCATGCTGACATGCACCCTGCCTGCCTACAGACTGCCGCCACACATTGTCAGGGAGGAGATAGGAGATCTTCTCAATGAGAACATCCACATAGAGTACAACCGTGCGCTTGGAAAGGACATGACGATAGCAGATGTCATGGGCAGGGGGTACAAAGCCGTGTTCATCGCCACGGGGGCTCATGAAAGCTGGCGCCTCAATCTCGATAACGAGAATGTCGACGGGATCTACCCGTCAATCGACTTCCTCAAGAAGTCCAAGATGAGGGGCGTTGAGGTTGCCAGGGGTCATGTCGGAGTGATCGGAGGGGGAAACTCGGCTGTGGATGCAGCGCGCGTGGCACTTCGTCAGAAGAATGTCACGGGTGTATCCCTCCTCTATCGTCGTACGCGGGACGAGATGCCTGCTTACGAAGAAGAGATCGAGGCAGCGCTTGAAGAGGGCGTGCGAATCGAGACGTTGATCTCTCCCGTGAAGATAAAGGTGCGACAGGAGGAGATCGAGACGGCCATAAAGGAAGGTGTCGAGCTGCACACCCTTGTCTCTCCCATAAAGATCTGTACAGAAGAAGGTCGCCTGGTCGGCATCGAATGCATGAGGAACAGGCTGGGAGAGGTCGATTCCACCGGGAGACGAAAGCCCGTGGAGATCCCTGGAAGCGGGTTCTCGCTGGCGCTGGACACACTCATCGTCGCGATCGGTGAAAGGCCGGACAGCCGAGCTTTTGCCTCCATGGGCCTGGAAGCGGACGGCAATGGAAGGATAAAGGTCAATCCCAGAACGCTCGAAACAAATCTTGAAGGGGTTTTTGCGGGCGGCGACCTGGTAACCGGCCCCAACACTGTCATCGATGCCATTGCCGCCGGGAAAAAGGCGGCCTTGGTCATTGATCGATATCTTCAGGGCAGGCAAGTTGAGACACCTTCACAGGCGACGCTGCCGTCCGTGTTCATTCCACCGGCCGTGGTTGATGATTCTGAAACCGGGTCTACAGGCCGGGCCGTCCCGCCCGCAGTTGCGCCCGAGAAGAGAGTAAAGAACTTCATCGAAGTGGAAATGGCTTTACCCGAAGACCAGGCGCAGCGCGAAGCAAGACGCTGCCTGCGATGCGATCTCGCGTTCACGAAGGAAGCATCCGCAGATCAGTGAGCGGCCAGATAAACTGGAGGTTTCTACATGATCACACTGACAATAAACGGACTGAATGTATCCGTCGAAAAAGGAACAACGATTCTTGAAGCTGCACGCTTTCTCGGCTTTCCCATTCCCACTCTCTGTCACCACGAGGGGCTCAGCCCTTACGGGGCATGCAGGCTTTGCGTTGTCGAGATAGGGGATGGACCGGGAGCAAGACTTGTCTCATCCTGTACCTACCCGGCGGAGGAAGGATTGAAGGTCCGGACCGCCTCGGAGCGTGTCGTACGGGCGCGGAGGATGGTCATAGAGCTTCTCCTGGCGTCGTGCCCGCAGTCCAAGGTCATCCAGGACATCGCATCTCAGCATAATGTCCGGCGACAGCGTTTTCGGCAGGAATATGAGGACTGCATCCTCTGCGGACTATGTGTACGCATGTGTGAAGAACAGATGATGGCAAAGGCGATAGGGTTCCGCGGCCGCGGCAGCAGCAGGAGCATAGGTACCCCCTTCGATGTACGGTCCGATGTATGCAGGCTATGCGGAGGCTGCATACAGATCTGTCCGGCCTGCCAGCTGAGATGTACATATACCGAACCGGACAGGGCGGTTTGCGGGGGCTGCGCCAATCTGAGCCCGCCCTGTATCGAGAAGGAACAATTCCATGACATGATGTGCTACATGTCGCCCTGCGTGGCGTGTGAAATAAGAAAAGATTAGACGAAAGGAGAGATATATATGTCTTTTTCAAGAGTGAACAGCTCAAGCGCGACCCTCACCAAGAACAGGACCGAGGATTCGATAACCACCGCTTCGGGCATGTGTGTGACATGTGTCGACGGTTGCATCGGTATGTGCGAGATAGGGAAGTCGGCATACCGCGGACATGAGGTGATATATCCGCAACCCTTTGGCGTCATCACCACCGCGGCGGAAAAGAGGTATCCCGTCGATTACTCGCACTTCAATATCATGGGTGCGGCGACGGGTGCTCATGGCATCGAGATGGACAGCGACAAGGCTATTTTCCCGGCCGTTAGCCTTGAGGTACATATAGGGAATGACGGAGGGTTGAAGTTCCGCTATCCCTGGATCATTTCGGGCATAGGCTCCACCAATATCGCCAAGAACAACTGGGAAGGGCTTGCAATAGGTTCGGCTCTGTCGGGGACCGGTCTCACCATCGGCGAGAATGTTGTGGGAATGGATCCAGGGGCCGTCTTCAAGGACGGAAGGATCGTCGACACGGTGGACCTGAAACGCCGGGTGAAACTGTACAAGGACCACCAGCATGGCGGTTACGGCGCGATAATCGTGCAGGCAAACGTCGAAGACGGCCGCTTGAAGGTGCAGGAATATGCCATCGAGAAGCTCGGTGTCGAATGTGTCGAGCTCAAGTGGGGCCAGGGCGCAAAGGACATCGGAGGGGAGGTCAAGATAAAGGATCTGAAGCAGGCGCAGATGCTCCATGAACGTGGCTATATCGTACTGCCGGACCCGACCGATCAGAACGTGATAGAGGCCTTTCAGATGGGGGCGTTCAAGGAATTCGAGAGGCATTCTCGGGTGGGAATGGTAACGGAGGAATCATTCGCTGCGACGATAGACGGTCTGCGTAAGGCCGGCGCGAAATACATCTTCCTCAAGACCGGGGCATACCGTCCTGCCGATCTGGCACGGGCGATCTCATTCTCCTCCAAATACAAGCTGGACCTCCTGACGGTGGACGCCGCTGGGGGCGGTACCGGGATGAGTCCGTGGCGTATGATGAACGAATGGGGCGTGCCGCCAGTCGAACTCCATTCTCTGGTGTATCAGTACGCGAAGCGGCTTTCAGACAACAACAGGTACCTGCCCGCCATCGCGGTAAATGGCGGATTCTCCTTCGAGGACCAGATATTCAAGGGTCTCTCTATGGGCGCACCGTTCGTAAAGATGGTGGGAATGGCCCGCGCACCGATAGCGGCGGCCATGGTGGGGAAGACGATAGGGTTGTCTATCGCGGCGCAACAGGTTCCTGTCTATATTGAGCGATTCGGCAACACCAAGGACGAGATCTTTGTGACCGCCAGTTCTCTGCGCAAGGAATTGGGCAGCGACGCCTTCGACAAGCTGCCGACCGGCGCGCTCGGGTTATACACATATTATGAGCGATTGGCTCAGGGACTCCGCCAGCTCATGGCAGGGAGCAGGAAGTTTTCTCTGGAACATCTCTCACGAAACGATCTGGCCGCATTGACGCAGGAGGCAGCAGAGATCAGCAATATCCGGTACATCATGGACGTTGACAAATCCGAGGTTGATAGCGTCCTTTCCTGAAAAGGGACCGCTGGCCAAAGGGGCAATCCCGAAGGATATCGTTAGCGACGTTCATGATGCCTAGTTGTGGAACGGGAGGCTGCCTCGGGATTTGTGGGGATATGTGGCACCTCCCCTTTGTCACGTATGGAGACTGAACGAAAGGGCAGAGGGGACATGTGCGGTTGTCTGCAAGGGAGCACTGCCATGTGGGCCTTCGTCGATTCTGTGGAGAAGACTCGCTGTCGGGTCGACGAGGGCGTAGCACGTCCGTCCCACCGTTCGTGAAAGGTCGTTTTGGATCATGAGGGACACAACAACCTCATATCAAGTTGTCTCTCGATGGTTTTGATCTCGGCTTCCAGGCAGCGCACAGCTTTCTGAAGGTTCCTGAAGAGTGATTCCTTCCCTATGAGGGAAAACAGATATGCTCCGTAGCTCTTTCCCGACGGTTCCCAGGGGTGCAGGAAGAAAACCACCGAATAGCGGTGTTGCTGCTCGACCTCGAAGTTGACCTCCCGATGAATACCCTCAGCCAATGTCTTTGACAGACTCTTCCTGTAGCGGACCATGTCGAGGTATGCCTGGATCGCAATCATGAGAATCAATGCTTGTTCCCGGCTTCCCATGCCCTCCACGCAAGAGTCCATGTGTATACTCGCGTGAGTCATATTGTGGGCTATTCTAGCCATAGTCGTTCTCCCCTCCCTTCTAAACACGGGTATTCCCTTCGCAACCTTGGCCACGCTTTGTATTTCTCTTTCTGCAATATCTGTGCTATTGTACCGCGCCACGTGGCATCCAAGAACGCCGTGGTGTATGCAAGCAATCGCGCGGGTCTTTCTGTTCATATCAGATGTGTGGTACGTATACCTTCTGTCAATTTCCCGGGAAAAGAGTATTCCCAAGGTCGTAATCGAAGCGTATTATTGACGGAAGGATTCTTGAAAACACATTGAGCAAGGTTGCCGAATGTAACGATGTGTCGAAAAATGCAACACATCCCGGTGATGCAACACCTCCAGCGGCCTACCGGCCTGACCTGTCTTTGCCTGATCCCACAGCCCCAGGCAATGCCCTGGCTGCCAGTGCTCGATTCCTTGTGGAGCTGGCACGTTCTTTGCTTTGAGTACGTCATGTGACTCGGGGACCGGAAGATTGCTCTGAATTCCGAAGACTCTCCGGGACCCTACGCTTGAGAGCTCTGTGCCACACTGTCACGCTGTCACTCGTTGAACCTCGCCTCGCCGGGCAATACCATCCACTATGCTCCGGAACGGCGAGGAGCTCGGCACACTTGGCAGGCAATGAACGTTTTGAGCTGACAGGAGATAACTTCCATGACAAGGAGGTCTCATTGATATGAATGCTGAAAGAACGAGTTGCGTGACGCCAGACATAACAAAGGTTGTCGCTGCCACAAAGAGAGGCTTTTTGGTTGTCTACTACCGCGGCAACAGGCAGGTTGCGAGCGAGTCATACGATCTCAACGGCGTTCTTGTTTACTGTTCCGGCTCAGTCCCAGACGGTGTCGTCAGGCAGTACTACGGAAACGGTACGGTAAAGGAGGAGACCGAGTACGAGGACGGTTGCGCTCACGGCAAAAGCACGAAGCATTCCCCGGAAGGAGAGAAGTTCGAGGAAAGTACGTACAAACGGGGAATGAGGCATGGTCCCGCGAAGGCATAGCTGCGGGAAGGCCGGCTCTGGCTGGAAGCACACTACAAGAACGGAAAGCTTCATGGAGCCTTCACGAGCTATCACGACAACGGAAACGTGGAATCAGAGCTGCGCTACACGAACGGAGAACCGCACGGCTTCCATGCAATGTACAAAAGGCACGGAAACCTTGTAGAGGAAGGAAGATTCGATCAGGGGAAGGCAACCACGAGGCGCATGCGGGAATGGTCACAGTCGGGGGGAAAAGTTTCTCTGGAGGTAGGGCGAGATGGAGTCAAAAGAGGTTTGCATGACGCAATGGGACATGGAGAGGCTGCGGGCCCTCATAGCGGTCTACGGCGGGGACAGCGCCGATGTTCTCGAGGAAAAGCTCGACAGGGTCCGAATAGTGCACCCAAAGGATATCCCCGGTGATACGATTACCATGAACTCAGTCGTCCGCATCCGATACGTCGATACCGGCGAGGAACATACGTTCGCCCTTGTCTTTCCGGGGAATAGGATCGAAACCAACGCGATATCCGTTATTGCTCGGGCGGGCGCCGCTCTTCTCGGTTGCCGGGAGAAGGATCTCGTGGAGTGGCAGGTCCCGGCGGGGAAGAAAAGAGTGCAGGTACTTGAGGTACTGTACCAGCCGGAAAGAATGGAAAAATGCTACGGTTAGGCCTGATAAAATCAAAGCACAGGGACATTTGGGTGACCGAACAGCTTTCATCGCATCTATGTGAAGACACGGCGCCCGAATGCCCGAGGGATGTCGGGAGATTGCCACCGGAGGCCCGACCTGGGGAAGCTATAACCTGTAAGGGAATCGAAGAAACTAAACCTCTGGAGATATGCATTTTCTGCGCAATACGCGAGGCGGTTAAGAGGTTCCTCTTGATGGGAAACCGATCAAAGTTCTCAGCAGGTGCCGGTGTCCTCTTGATAATCTCACTCTCGATCCATGTAGAACATCTATATCCAGAAACAACCGCATTCCTTCTACACACTCTCGTTCAGGCTTCGTATCGCAATTGCTGCAATATTACCGAGCCCACTACCGCAGGCACAACTACAGCACCTGGTTGACCCCCTGGCGGCTAGAAGGCAAAGGTATGTACGGATCCTGCCATTTTAGTGAAGGTTATCCCGAAGACACCCGCTGACCCTGGCGGTTTCATTGTTGGGCTACTCCTTATGCTCGAACAAAACGTACTTCGCGTACGGCCTGAAATTACCCTTCGCGAACTCGGTGACCAGATATTCCGCGAACTTCTTCGGATCCTTCTGATTGGGTCCTTTGAGAGAGGGGGCATCGCCACAACCGCAGAGCACAAAAACCGTTATGGTGATGAATCCCGCGATTGTGGCTTTGAGCGTGACACAGGGCCATACTCTATCTGGCATCTTTCGTTCACCGGTGGCCCAGTTGCTGATCCACTTCATGTTTTATCCCTCCTTTTTCTCTCCGTGTTCCTTCTCCCGATACGGCGTCACACCTGCGGGCGCTTCTGCATTCATGAGGCATAGCTTGTCTGATCAACCTTCCGCCGGCACTCTACACAGCCTCCGGCCTCGAAGGCGCCCCGAACCCAATGGTCCTTGCCCTGTTGCCCTTCCTGAGGAACCTGTCCGCCACCCTCGGATCCCATCTGTCCAGGACTACTCTGTCCGGTGTTTCCGTCATCCGTTCCAGTTCCCTCGCAAGGAGGATGGTGAGCATCTCTTTCGCGACCCTCAATGAGTCCGTCTCCATGGCGATCCGCGCCGCCACGTCATCACTGACATCAATGATGAAGGGGAGCTTCCTCTGGGCCCTCACCTGCTCTGACATGTAGTCCCTGATGATGACCCGTCTATCCTCCTCCCCGTAGAGGGGGACCTCGATGACCCTGCATCGGTCCAGGATGAACTGGGGAACGAGGCTCACGTCGTTCGCCGTCGCCACGAAGAAGGCCTTCGACAAGTCAACGGGGATGCCCGCCAGGAACTGGTCGGAGAACCGCATGGACTGGCCGACGTCCAGGATCTCGGTGAGGACGGTGATAACATCCCCGCTTGAGCTGTATCTGCCCGTCTTGTCCACCTCATCGAGGAGGATGACGGGGTTCGAGCACCCGGCCTGTACGAGGATCCTCGTGAAGGCCCCCGGCACCGCCCCCAGCCACCCGAAATTGCTCCCCTTCAAGGTGATGATGTCCGCGTTCCCCGAGAAGCTTACCTTGAAGAAGGGAAGATCGAGGGCCTCGGCGAGCGCCCCGGCGACGGAGGTCTTCCCCGTCCCCGGGGGACCGGCGAGGAGAAACGGTGCGGGCGTCGCGGAACCTTCCGCATACCCGGCGAGGACGACCTCGAGCCGGATCTGCTCCTTGACCCCTTCCATGGCATAGAGTCTTCTGTCGAGGGTCTCCATGACGGACCGGGCGTCGAGGTTCTGTTTTCGGGTGACGCCGTACGGAAGGGCGGTGACAGTCTCGAAGAGGGTCGCCTCCCTCTGCCCGTCGTTGCCGACGGAGGATGCGAGGGTCCGTATCCCCTGCGCCACGTCCTGCCCGGCCTGACCAAAGTAGACGAGGAGCTTCCCGTAGACGATAAGGAGCCTCTTCGCCTCCTCCCAGTACCCCTTCTTCCCCGGGCTCATGCCGGAACGGTCCACCGCGGCCCCGATGAGGCGCCGTCTCTCCTCCATGGTGGTAAGGGATGCGAACTCCCACCCGACAAGGGGAAGGATCTCGGAGAGGGCGATGGTCTTATCCACAGGGTCACGGACGTCCCAGGAGGGGCAGCCCTTCTGTTCCTCCCTGCGGGCCTCGTCGAGGTTCCGCCCCTTAGTGCCCAGGGTATCGAGGATGCTCCGGAGGTACTCAAGCTCCGCGGCAGTAAAGGGGCCCGTGACATCCTCCTGCTTCTCGGCTGCCTTCAGCCGGTTCCTCTTCCCGGCAAGGTCGAGGTTGAGGAGCCTGATGGCGGCAAAGTACATCTCCAGGCTCTGTGCCATCTGCCGGGGGGTGCGGCCGAAGTAAGACATAAGCTTGAAGAAGGCGACTGGAAATTCCCCCTCCTGCCAGGAAGCGCTGGCCACGTCCGCGGCGATGGCGGTGTCCACGAACCTCACCCGGTCGAAGGTGCTCTTGAGGGAGTTGAACTCCCCCCGGATGTAGTCGAGGAGGCCGGAGGCGTTCACGCTCTCGTCGGGCGTGAGGGTGTCCTTCATGAAGGCCCTGTCGGGCTTCCCCCGCTTGTTCGCCTCCTCTTTCTCCTCGTCGGTCATGTTCGCGGTGTCGGCGGCGCTTGCCACCATCCACAGCGTCATCAGGTCACCTGTCGAAAACATGGACGCATCTCTCCCCATGATCGCCTCCTCCCATTGCGATCGTTGCACGGAACGTTTGATTGTGATTAATAACAGTAATATACTACTACATATTGCAATAGTGGGGCAAGTATGCTTATAATGGTGTGATTACATCATATCAGTAATACACGGAGGGCTTTATGGCAGGGAGGGGACGGCCGCGGAGGAACCCCTGGGACGTGATGCGGATGCAGCGGGTCTATGACCTCTTCTGCTTCGAGAAGGGAGAGCACCCCATCACGTACTACGACATGGGGAAGCGCCTCCACAAGGCGCTGACGGAGCTGGGGGAGGCAGTGTCCCCCCACACGTGCATGGCCGTGGCGAGGAAGATGAGAAAAGGCCTCTACGCACGGCCGGGAGGGGCGTACATCCGGGCGCTGGCGATGGCCTACGAGGGGCCCGCCATGGACCCGAAGTACCCCTACCTCGGGGAGTACCTCATCTGCACCAAGCTCCGGGCGGTGAGGAAGGGACGCAAGGCGGAGTACCTAGGCTATACGTACATGGAGAGGCTCTTCACCTGCCGGGACGATGAGCATCCCTACTTCTACTACCTCATGTGGCTCGACAACGATGACATCGCCATCGACGTGGCGCAGATGCTGGGGCTCGATCCCACGGAGGAGTCCGTCACCACGATCGTGGAGAAGGTGATCAAGCCCTGCGCCGAGGATATCGACGGGCTCCCCTACGAGCCCTACGAGCTGATCAGGCAGGTCCTCCGGGATGCGGGAAAGGAATCGGACATGGTCTGCGCCGCGTCATCCGTCATCGTCGTCTACCTGTCCCTCAGGGAGAAGGTTTTCAACGTTCCCTTCACCACGGACCTCATGTGGAAGAAGAAGGACGGATGGCTTATCATGGGACAGGAGGGGGACTTCGGGATGTGAGGGACGGGCAACTGCGGACTGACAGCGACGGCGCAATGAGACCAGGGGAGGCAAGGATCTCCCGGCACTCCCGGTAAACAGGGGTGTGTCACGTCAGCAGGCCCTGCCACAACAAGCTGCTCCTTCCCTGTCCAAATGCTATTTCAGAAGCTCCGGACAATAGTGGCTTACAAGGAGAGTCGTTAGCTGCTCTCCTCTCTTTGAGCAAAGCTCAATATTCATGGCAGTCATCGCGCAGAAATCTGTTGGATAATCGACCTCCTCTCGTTTCACGAAATCTGTCGGGAATGAAGGCAATGCCTTGTCACGAATAAAGAGGATCAGGGAATGAGGATAGGATGTCCTTGAGCCTGATCAAGTGAGAAGCAAGCTTCTCCTTCATTTTCGGGTGTTTTAGTAGCTTCTCGACTCTCTCCCTATCACACGCCCTATACTCCGCCATGATCCAGACGAATTCCATAGTATAGTCGGGCAGCATTTTGAGCAGCGACTGCCTCACGTCCGTTATGGAACGTGAATCAGGTTGCCATCTTGCCCCTCCCCTTGCGAGCATATGGATCATCCTGATGGCTTCCCGCGATTTCTCCGTGTCCATGTCTTTTTCGCGAAAGAAATAGTCGGTGAAGCGATGAATATTCCAGCTCATGTCTCTGAGCAACGTGTCTATCATAGACGACCCCTTATCCTCCGCGTCGAGGGGCGTGAACCCTTTCGCGAGCAGCATCTTCACAAGATCCGCCCTTTCAGCATGGCAGGCCTCACGGAGAAGATTCTTTGTCCCTGGATGGGAGGGATCCAGGCTGATAGCGTTTGACTTGAAGACATCGAAATGTCCCCGATAGGCAGCAAGTTCTATCGCGTTCTCGGACTCGTCGTCCGGGTAGTACTCCGCCCCCGGTTCGTCGGCCCCCCGGGCGTATGGGTCGGCCCCTGCCCAGAGCATGAGCCCCACCCATCGAAGGTTACCTTCCCGGCAATGGTGGCGGAGGGCTATGTTCGCCTGTTCCTGAAAATGAGGGAAATGTACCTGGTATCTTTTCAATATGGCGAGCATAGGGCGCATCTTATTGCAAAGGGCATAGGCCAGCGGCTGTCCGGTCTCGACGTCCGCTCCCTTCTCAATGAAGTATGCGACTGTATCCTTGTCCCAGGTATCGAAGACAGTCCTCATGTCGACTGTATGTATGTCGGCCCCATGCTCGACCACGAGCTCCACGAAATCCCGCCTTCCCTTCTGGAGCGAATGTTCTAAGGCGGAGTAACGCAATTCCTCGACGGCGGCCCCGCCCTCGAGAAGCACCTGCACCATGCTATGAAATCCGGTGTTAATGGCGGTCTCGAGCGGGCTGATCTTCCTCCTTTTTCCCTCTGTCTTCTCGGGAAGGGAGACGGGCTTGCCAGACGCGATCCACGCCTGCACCTCGAAGAGTCTTCCCGTCCGAATAATCTGAATTAGAGGGAGGAGCTCTTCATATGTCGTCGCCCGTCTCATAGTCCTCCTGCTGCTTCTTCCTTTCGTCTGCCCGCATTACTGCGGCAATCTTTTCGAGGCCCTGGACGATAGCGTAGAGAACATCCTCGAGCCTCTGGCTGTCGGTATCCCTCCATAACCTCCTGACCGGCGCACGAAGATTGTCGTCCACGCTCCCGATCCTGATGCATAGCTTTCCCGACGCCACGTCCCGTACATACTTGTTGTAGCCGAATTCGTAGGGCCCGTCGAGGTTGTGTTCCCTGGCATGGAGCCTTTCGGCTTTCAGGTCCTCAGTGATCGAGATGGGTATGCGTATCCCCTCGATAATCGCCGAGGTCGATGCCCTTAAGACGCGGACCTCGTGCCCCTCTGCCTCAAGCACCTTTATCAGCGTGTCTATAACGCGAAGGGCGCGGTCCCTGCGCTCCGGGGATACGTAGATGTTGAGGCAGTGAGGGGGAGGGAGCACGAGCCTGTTGGCGTCAGGCTCGACGGCGATCAGTGCGTCGGCAACGGTCGCAATGAGCGGGTGAGGGTCGGTAAGGGTCTGAGGGACGGCAAACTTTTCGCGTGGGGTCTTCTTTCTGCGGGTGCCCGCCACGATTCCTCGAACATGATCGCGCCGTGATGCCCGGTCGTGATCGACCCAAATCCTGACCGTCGTATCCTCGTCGCCCTTCGGCAACGGTGTCTGTTCAACCTTATAGCCCGCCTGTTTTTGCGCCCACCAGCCCCTCGACGGCCGTGGTATCCCGTACTTCTTGCAGATTTTTGCCAATCCGACATCTGATAACCCGTATTTCCCGGCAAGAACCCTCATCGGTGTCGTCCACACCTGATCGTAGAGGTCTTTCCTGGCAAGAACAATGGTTTCGGCTGCCATGACGTATTGTATCATAGCTGATGGCGTACCTAACAGCCCGAATCCACCTTGTTGGTTAGGCAAGCAAACTGGCTTTTTCTATTGGTTTACCGGAGATCACGGAGGCACGCTGAAAAGGAAAGGGTAAATTGTGAGTTGTCTCGCGCCCTCCTGCCTTCAGCAGGATCAAGACCGCAGAGGACACGAAAGGATGCCTAAAGGAAATAACCAGTACCCGTCGTCTATCATCTGTGAGAGCAATGGTAATCTTTCGTTCTCCCAGCATATGTTCCTCATGTAAAGGATGGTACACGGTAACCTGACAGTTGATGGAAGCGGACAATGCGTCAAGATAGGGTTGTTTCCGGAAGTACCTGACAAGTGTAAGGTGGGGCCTATGAGGCAAACCGGACACATTAGGCATAAGAATCGGGGTATGGCCTGCCGGAGCTTTGGATCACATATCACAAATCGTGGTAGCAGAAGGAGGCCACCCGTGACAGCGCACCTTGTCCAATCCCATTGAATAACATGTAATCGGTTGTACGATTCTGCTGCAGTAGAGGACTGTCTTGATGCAGTCAAGAGCGGAAATCTTTAGAAGCCTGCGGTCAGATCATATGGCTTTTTACTGCTTGTGGAGGATTCCATGCAATTGACATTTAACTGTTAGCTCAGTACGATTTATCTGTCTGTAGCCCCAAAAAGCAGTGTTGGAGAACGCCGGAAGCCAGGGCATAGGGTGCGGACAAAGAAGAACAGCGCTGATGAGGATCCTTGATGAACAGAACACCGCGTGCATCCCTCTTTGACGCCGTAGAGATTAACGATGCCGACCTTGCAGCGAGATTGTTAGGCAATGAATTGGACGCAAACGGAAAGGACGCTTGCGGCCGCACCCCATTGCACTACGCATGCGAAAAAGGATATGCCGGCTCAGTAAAAGCTCTGTTGCAGTTGGGGGCTGACGTAAACGCAAGAAGCATATCGTGCAATACGCCGTTGCATTATGCCTGCAAATGCGGCCGTTATCATATCGCAAACCTCCTTATAGCCAACGGAGCAGAGATCAACGCCGTGAACGATTGTGGAAGGACTCCTCTGGACGAAACTGTTCTCATCGGCAGACCTCCTTATTTTGACATCGCCCTCCTTCTATTGGCGCACGGGGCCGATGCAGTTGCCAAAGATAAGGATGGCGAGATGCTCCTTGATAATGTAATGCTGGCGCTCCATGAAGGAGAAGAGGAAAGGGAGATGGTGATAGAATACTACAGGGTCCATCACTCGGAGGTAATGTTCGGGAAGTGGTGCACGATGTAAGGCAGGTCTATCCACCTGCAAGCCTTACTTCCTGAGCGCGTACGGCAGAAAAACGCTCTTCGGACTTCGAGGCTGGACGCGGAGGATTTTTCTTGTCGGTTTCCATGGAAAAGTTGATACGCAAGGAAAGAGATCAATGCATGGACTCCCAAGGATATTAAGCGGACAGATTTACAGCATGACCACGTCCGGGTGCGATGAAAACGGGGCAAGGTATCCGAACTCCTCCCGGCCGTAAGCATCATATTTCATATTCCACGTTAATCTTCGGAATAATAAACCCGCTTGACTGCGGTATGTTCCTCGTTCCCGGGTAGTGGATGAGGAATTTCTTTGCATTTCGGAACTCTTCCATGAGACCTAGCAGGTCTTCGTGTGTTGCGTGGGCAGAATACCTTACTCTATTGAGTCTGTCAGACAAATCCCTTGCCAGCGTGCCCGGGAAAAGAAAACCTGTTAAGATAGTGTAGATGGGATTGAAAGCCTCATAGAAATGTTTAGACGGACCTCCCTGGAGGCAGCCAGCTGAGGCTACCAGGATATCGTAATCGTCGGCTCGAACATCGTGAGGCCGCCGGTTCGAAAATTGAATGTTTTTTGGGTAATTGAAACCACAGGCTTTGGTCATTTCCTTTGCGAGACCGAAGACTCCAACTGAATAAGGCTCCCCGGCAAGTGCAAACAAAACTTCCTGAGCCCTACCCAAGCTGAGGACCGGAATCAGAACGGGGAAAGATTCGGCCTGGTCTATCTTGTCCAACAGTTCCTTCTTGGCCTTTTCGGTGTCGATTATCTCCGCATTACTGAAGGCGTAGGTGCCTTCTGTTATCACCGCTTTAACGTCTCGAAGTTCGGCCGCGTCCGGCAATTCCATTGGACCTGCCGAATGGCATTTTCGCGGGTTGAAATCTCCCGTTACATACAATGACCCTAAATCGGACTTAATCAGATACTGGCAGGACCCGTGTATATGGCCCGCTGGAAACGCCTTAAAAGAGAGCCTGTCGTCGACGCTGTATTCAACTTGTTCCTGAATTGGTTCGAATCTTGAGAGGATGTCTTTAACATCGGCCTCGTTGAATGGAGCATCATCTTTCAACTCCTCAATGCCAATCTTGACGGAATCCTTCAATGAAAGCGCAATAAGATCTCTCGATTGTGCCAGTGCCGACCACTTTCCTTTGTAGCCGTGCTTCTTGTACAAATGCAGCAAGCCTCCGACGTGGTCTTGATGAGCGTGAGTTATCAGTACGTGGTCAAGCAGATCGATGTCGGGGCTCCATTTCGGTAACTTCCCATACGTATCACACCCGTAGTCGACTATGATTCTTCTGTTGCCATGCTTGATCAACGTACAGGTCTTCCCGATAGCGGAGCCGCCAGGGAATGATATCACTACTCGGTTGGAAGGGCATGCGCCGTTACCCGCCCTGATGTATGGAATGCCCATCGGGGAAACGAACTTGATTCGTTTTACGTACTCCATGGTATCAGACGGATTACAGATTCCCTTCACAGCCTCTTTGGTATGGGCATAGTACTTTTCGGCCATGGGGTCCCACAATACCTTCAATATCTCGAAAGCCTCAACAAAACCGATCTTCTCGTTGAGACTTTCAAAAACCTCGTTCTCAGAAAACGCAGCGTCCCGTTGTTGACTCCGAAGGCTCTTTACGAGATCATAGGCAAAATCAGAATCCGGGAGCGCTTTGCACCGGACAGAGAGATTGTGGGCCGCATGGATCATTACGCTTTCTGGGGGCAACTGGTCTCCCCATTTTTCCAACAGTAGCGCAGCACTTTCTACCACATCGTGCCAGTCCCGTGTGACATAATCAGCGCTGAGAAAGACAGCGGCATGCACCTTGAAGTGGTCGACGTGCTGGTGAAACCCGCGATAGTTCCTCCGTTCTCCTGCCGTATAGACGATGCCCGATACAACTTGGAATAGGTCTGAATAGTGCTCGTCTTGATAGTACGAGTAGAACTGAAGGGCACAATACATTAGATCGAACATGACGGCATTAGTATTCTTTCCTGCGATTTGTGATGCTACCTTTAAACCCTGCATCAGTTCCCCATGAGTTTGGATCTTCCCATGTTCCGCATTTCCCAACAAACTTAACAGGAACTTTGTGTACCGCAGGTATTCCTCGTCTTCTTCAGAGAGGTCGCGCCATGCTTCTTCCTCAAGGAGGTGTACTGCCAGGCCAGGGGCAAAAGCAACTGTTTTTGTAGCTATCCTTGGCAAGCTGGCTAGCGAATGCTGGGAATGAGGTCCCTTCAGCAATTCATCTATCTTCCTGTTGAACAACCCATGGCCCGTCAATCCTTCCATCCCTTGCGTGATGCGAGTAGAAACTTCGTCCATTCTGACGTCTCTCCTATTCAGTTTTCGTTGTTTGAGAACGTGAGCATTTCTTAGTAGATTATCGGCCCCCTGCTGAGAAACTAAACAGATTGTGTGATGCGGTTGCCTTCTCACCGCCCGGTAGCACACAAGAGATGACGGGATTTGTGTTCCCGGAATCTGCATCCCCCGCATCCTCGAAGACCTTGCTGTCGGGCATTTTTGCGCAGGATGTGCGGATCGCCCTCATGGTGTTTTCCTTGGTGGGGTACTACATGTGATCGCTTTCAGTTCCGTGCGCATTCCACTGATTCCGGCCACCCCCTTGGAGCCTTTTGATTATCGCGCCGGCGTATCGAACATCCGCAGATTGTTTTCTTGAGGGATAAGCAATCTTCCTCGACGATAGAGAAAGTGCTATACTGAGCTAATACTATTTGTCGAGCACCGCTCTCGTCAATCCTGTCAGAGGGGGATGCGAACTCTAGACATAAGGGGGCGTCATCATGTTCCACGGCAAGATCTCCAAAGACATTGCACAGGGTCTGGTAGAGCTTCAGAAGCGTATCTTGCAGGCCGGGATACCCCCATCGAAGCTCGATGAGTCCATAAACGTGGCCACCTGGAACATCCGGGAGTTCGGCAAGAAGAAAAGAAGCGAAGCGGCCGTACACTACATCGCCGAGGTTCTCGGGCAATTCGATCTGGTAGGCATTGTGGAGCTTCGGGACGATCTCGGTGATCTCAAGCGGGTTCTCGATATCCTAGGGCCATACTGGCGCGCTGTTTATTCCGACATGATCCGGGACGGTGGCGGCAACTGGGAGCGCATCGCCTACATCTACGACAAACGTGCCGTCGTGTTCAACGGCCTGGCGGCGGAGGCAAACCCTCCCCGCACCAAGAGGGGGAAGGAATACCTAAGCGACATCTCCTGGTGGAGAAGCCCCTACTATGCGTCCTTCCGGTCCGGCAACTTCGATTTTGTGCTCCTTACCGTGCATATCCGGTGGGGAGAGAGCGAGAAGGATCGTGAAAAGGAACTATTCCTCGTTGCTGAATGGGTGGACGCGAAACGGAAGGAGAAGAACGCCGAGGACAAGGACATCATCGTCATGGGCGATTTCAACATCCCGAGCCGGAAGAGCCCGCTGTTCGACGCGGTCACGGCAAAAGGCCTCGTGATACCCACTGCGCTCCTCAAGAAGGACCCCGGGTCGAACCTCGAGAAGAACAAGAGGTACGACCAGATCCTCCACTGTCCGATCTACCCGGAGAACTTCACCAACACCGGCGGGGTGGTGGACTTCTACGCCGGGGACATCGAACCCTTGTTCCCGCGCATGGAAAAGACCGCCTTCACCTACCAGATGTCCGACCACCTGCCCCTGTGGATACAGATCAACACGAACATCGAGAGCCAGAGGCTCGACCAGATCATCCAGGGATAGAGCGACAAGGAGACCACCATGGACATAGAATTCCACTACTACATGACATACATCATCGCGAGGAGGGCCGGCTTCAGCCCCAACGATTCCTCCATCATCGCCTACTCCTCGCAGTACACCGATGACAACACCGATGACAAGACAGGATCTTTCTACATCAGCCAGGATACCCCCGACGCCTATGAACGCTACATCAGCCAGACCGTCAATATCCTGAAGCCCCAGAAGGAGCTCATGCGCATATACCCCGTCTTCCACTTCCTCCCCGGCTCCCTTACCGAGATAGCGGGGGATTCAGCGAGGCGAGCCGACGGGAAGCTCCACCTCATGAACACGATCCCCAACAGCTTGAGCGCCAGGAAGGTTCTCGCCGAGGCCCTCGATCTCCATGACCTCTATCGCATCGGCATAGCGACCCACACCTTCTCGGATACCTTCGCCCATCAGAACTTCGTGGGGGCCGATGACGGCTTCAACGACATGGCGGGGCTCCTGGAGAAGCTCATCCCCAGCGTGGGCCATGCCGATGCCAAGCACAGCCCCGACATACCGAACAAGCTGTGGCAGGACAAGCGCCTCGTGCCGAGCCACGCCTCGATCGACAACAAGCCGCGCTTCCTCGATGCCGCGGGATGCCTCTTCGACCTCTACCGGGGCCGCTCCGTAGACGATGACGCGAGGAGCTCTCTCCTTGCGGACCTCGGGAATGCCATAGGCGACAGCACGACAACGAAGACACAGCGCGTCGGGAACTACAAGGCCCTTATCGGGGCAGAGTTCACGAAGTACGACGAGGATGCCTGGTTCAAGGAAGCTGTCGGTTTTACAACCGTGGATGTTCCCGGTGCCGGCGACACCGTGCCGGGGACGGAGACACGGTGGGTATGGAAGGACAACTACAGGGAAAGCCACTGGTTCAAGTTCCAGGAGGCCGTCAAGGCGCACCAGGCGTACGTCCTGACGAGCATCGTGCGGCCTATATACGCGACGATGGAGCAGACGACGTGGTAACGAGCCTGTTCAGGCTCCTCCCCATTATGAATTTGCTTGAAAACGGAAACGTCGTTAATGTAGATCAAGCTAAACGAGGATAAAGGGTTTCTGGATAGTACATAGCATGAACAAGAACGGTTGGTATTATAGAAAGCAAACGACAGACCGGTTCATCGAATTCGGCCCCTACACCCGTGAAGAAATGCTCCGCCTTTTCAATGATGGGATCATTGACAAGGAGACGCAGACACGATACGGAGCGCTGCCATGGCAGCCTTTCAAAACATACCTGTCATCGCAACGGGGAGGTTCCTTTAAAAAGGCAAGGAAGCTCTTCTCTTCGCATGCAGGGAAGGACAGGGTAAGAATTGCTCTCTACGTCGCGGCGTTTGTCTTTATAGCCGTCTATTTCCTAACAAGGCCTTCCATCTTTCCTTTCTGGTCAACAATTGATGCCGGAACATACGATGGGAAGCAGATCCCCGGCGCGTGGGCACCCAAGGCACGCACAACCTCTCCGTATGTCCACCCCCTGCAGGAGCCTCTCACGCGCGAAAGGGTCATACACTTTACCAATGCTGCCCGGTCCGGAAACGGCCTCCATGAGCTGAAAGAAAACTCCCTTCTCAATGCCGTTGCCGAGGAAAGGGCAAAGGACATGTTCGAGAAGCAGTATTTCGACCACATCTCACCAACTGGCGAAGACGACGCCGATGTCGCCCGGAGGATCGGTTACCGATATAAAAAGATAGGAGAGAACATCGCGAAGGGCTGGTACCTGAACGACAAGAAACTGGTTGATGGCTGGATGCAGAGCCACGGGCATCGAAAGAACATTCTTAACAGCGAGTTCGATGAGATTGGAGTCGCTGTCGTAAAGGGCAAGTTCGAAGGCAACGAGGTTATCATAGGCGTGCAGATCTTTGGACTACCATCTTTGCCGGCAGAACAATGAAGATCAATAACTGGAGAATGTGAAGCGCAAACCGAAGGAACATACCGGAGAGAGACGTGATCCACACCTACGAGATAGAAGGCCTGAGGGTCCAGACCGGTGACCTTCTCTGTACCACCGACGGGGGCGGTAACGACATCACCGGACAGTTCTGGCGCCTTATTGGGAAGCTCATACCGGGTGACGTGGACCACATCGTCATCTATGTCGGACCCGGGGGCAGGTGCGTTGAGGCGGGCGCGAAGGGCAAGGTCATTGCCTTCAGCATTACCGGCACCACGTGGAACGCCGACGAAATGAGATCCGAGAGAGGCCCTTTTGTCGACATGCTCTACGGCGCTGCATATCCTCTCCTGTCCGCAGATATTGACCCCGCCAGAGCCGTAGCGATCCGGGAGGACGTTGCCGCCTATTGCATGAGGCAGGCGGAGATGAACAAACCCTACAACCTCAACTTCTTCGATTCAGCTACGGAAGGATCCTTCTACTGCAGCCAGCTGGCATACAGGGCGTACCTGAGAAACGGGATCGATCTCAACACGGGAGCCTCGGTCTGGAGCATTCCCGGATCGGAGAAGATAGTCCTTCCGCAGGAGATATGGGACGGGTGTGTGCATGAAAAGGTGGATGGGCGTGAGGAATAACGGTTTACGTATAACGCCATCCGTGAGGTTGGGTTGCCTTCTTCCTGAAAACGCCAGGCAAGGCAACTGGAAGAGCAAGTGGTGTTTGTTGTGGGACTTACGCACAGACAAAGAGCAGGAGAACGTTTTATAGGCTCGACCGAGATTAAGTCATCAATAACTGATTATCGGCTAGAATTCCCTCGGAGGCATTCCTGTTACTATGACAGCCTGATAACGGTCAATGCTGTTTAGTAAACTAAAAGCACCTTATTGATTTAATCCGCACATGCAATGCCTCTATTCGTTGCCAGGTGATACATGAGCTGAGGAAATCAGCTTGACAACTTGCCGAAATAGCAAGAAAATGAAAAAAGAAAGACTGGTAGAATCGTAGACAACTGGCATCTCAAGACTAATACCCAACTTTCTTTTGAATGACTTTTACCATGAAGACCTAGCCGGAGGATAACTGTGAATACGCTTCCAGAACCATTGATTGAACAAGTTAGAGAAGGAAGAGTTATTCTTTTCTTAGGGGCTGGTGCCCTTAAAGGCGCCGTTCACCCGAAAGGCTTTGGTGTGCCAGACGCCAAGCAACTTGCCTCGGCCTTGTGCGACAGATACCTCTCCGGTGACTTGAAAGATAGACCGTTATCGCAGGTAGCGGAACTTGCCATATCCGAGAGAAGTCTCGCGGAAGTACAGGATTTCATCGCATCACTTCTCCAAGATTTTGCTCCTTCCGACTTTCACAGGCTATTACCCACCTTTGTTTGGAAGGCTATGGCCACCACTAATTATGACTTAGTCGTAGAGAAAGCTTACGATTGCGTGTCAGACCGAGCACAGGATCTTTCCGTCTTCAGGAAGGATGGCGAACGCATTGAAGATAAGCTACGTTCTACTCGTAACCTAATCTACTTAAAGCTCCATGGTTGCATTACAGATACAGCTGACCGCGACGTACCTCTTATACTTACCCCTGATCAGTATATCACCCACAGAAAAGGTAGGAGTCGCCTTTTCGATCGCTTCAAGATGTACGCTTGTGAGTATCCGATAGTGTTCGTAGGGCATAGCTTAGGGGATTCGGATATCAGAGCAATACTGATGGAAATTGATGAGCTGAGCGAGGCAAGGCCCAGGTCTTTCATAGTTGCTCCCGGCATTTCGGAACCCGAAGAGCGAATGTGGTCGGCAAAGAGATTCACCTGTGTAAAACTGAGATTTCAGGATTTTCTCGAAAAGCTTGATACTGCTATTTCCCCCACGTTCCGATCTCTTGCCGTTGTTCTTTCTCAACCTCATGATCATCCCATCACAAAACGATTTAAGGTCGCAAATGCCAAACCCAGCGAGAGCCTATCGACTCTTTTGTCGCGAGACACAGAATATATTGACAATTCCTACAAATACACTCACCTCGATCCCAAGGCCTTCTATAAGGGCTATTTCGTCGACTTTTCTCCTATTATTCAGGATCTTGACGTTAAGCGTTCAATCGCGGACGATATCCTATTGGAAGCAATACTGGCATCAGAAGAAGAACGTTCGCAACGTACCCAGCTCTATGCAATCAAAGGCCATGCTGGGTCAGGCAAGACCGTACTTCTTAAACGGATTGCGTGGGAAGCAGCTACAAAGTACGGAAGACTTTGCCTGTGGCTACGCAATCCCTCGAACATTGACTATGAGGCTCTTCGCGAGGCTTCTAGATTGTGCGATGAGAGGATTTTCCTCTTCATAGATCCCGTCAGCGACTTCTCGGAAGTCATAGAACAACTGTATTTCAAAGCGAGCAAAGACAAGATACAACTTACTATCCTAGGCGCGGAACGCCACAATGAGTGGAATACTCAGTGTGACCACCTAGATCGTTTGTTGACAGAAGATTACGAGATCAAATATCTCGTGGAGCAGGAGATCGAGTCGCTCATCAAGCTGTTGACAGTTCATGACTCCTTGGGACACTTGAAAGGTCTATCCCTTGAAATGCAGAAGAACGCATTGTCGAAAAAGGCTGGCAGACAACTCTTGGTTGCCCTTCATGAAGCGACCCAAGGTAAACCCTTTACGGATATTATATTTGACGAGTATAAGTCGATATTGTCGCCCCAAGCGCAGTTGCTTTACCTTTCGGTTTGTGTGTTAGGCAGGCTTGGCATCCACACGCGAGCTGGTCTGATATCCAGAGTTCACGGAATACCTTTCACAGAATTCCGCGACAGACTTTTTAAGCCCTTGGAATTCATAGTGTTTGCTATGAGGGACGACTTAACCAGAGATTATATTTATCGAGCACGACATTCTCATATAGCGGACATTGTGTTCGAGAGGGTGTTAAACGATGCGCAAGAGCGCTTTGACGAGTATGTGCGGCTGATCAATGTGCTTGATGTTGACTATGGTTCTGATAGGGAAGCATTGACAAAGTTACTGAACGCTAAGCATCTTATGTCGCTGTTTAGAGACCCGCAAATGATACGGCAACTATACAAGGCGGGGCGCGAGAGGAACAAAGACAACCCTATGCTGATGCAGCAGGAAGCCATATTCGAAATGACAGCTCCGGGCGGTAGCCTTGATACGGCTGGAAGCCTTCTTAAAGCTGCTCATGACTTGGCAAAGAGCAACTACACAAGAGCAGTAGTCGCTCATTCTATATCCGTTTTGGCCCTTAAGAAAGCAAAGCGAGCCCAAGAACCACTTGAAAAGCAGAAATTCCAGCGCGAGGCAAGAAGGATAGCGAACGATTTGTCCGCAAAGCTTCCCATATCGCCGCACTCTTTCACTACCTTGATTCAGATTGATCTTGATGAGCTATCGGCATTTATGGAACAAGGCAACGAGTCGTTAATCGAAAAGAAAATTAAGGAAACAGAAAAGAGTATAGCCCGCGCTGTACAGAATTTTTCCGACGACACATTCATCTTGGACGCTGAGGCTCGTTTTGCCGAGATGGTAAATAAGTCACCAATGGCGCTAGAGGCGCTAAAGAAAGCTTTCAACAGCAACAAACGAAGCCCTTACATTGCACTTAGGTTAGCAAAAACTTACGAGAGAGAGGGGCAGAGCGGTAAGGCGATAACAACTCTAACCGAATGTCTCGAAGCAAACCCGAACGATAAAACAGTCAATTTTAACTTGGGCATGTTGCTGATGCGACACAAAAAAGAGAGTCAGGCTGAAGTGAAACACTATTTGCGCAGAGCATTCACGGAAGGTGACACAAACTACGCAGCCCAATTCTACTATGCTCGCTGTCTGTACTTGGAAGGCAATAGACCTGACGCGATGCAGATATTTGCCAAACTGTCCGATGCGCCCGTGGATATCAAAATGAAAAAAGGGGGGTGGGCACCTATCGTTGATGAGAAAGATATCCCGATAAGATATTCGGGGTTAGTGCAGCAAGTCGAGAGCTCCTATGCCTTTGTTCTCCGGGACGGACCGCAGGATCGCTTGTTTGCTCACCTCCGCACTTCAGAGCCTTTGTTCTGGGACTCACTCAAGGAGCAACAAAGGGTGACGTTTGAGATTGCCTTCAATTATAGAGGTGCTGTTGCTGTCAACTTGCGGCAAAATGGCTAGCGAAGAATGGAAATAGCGTTCGGTCGCATACGAGACCAACAAATCATTCATCGGGCCGGTACCCGATCTACTGTAACTCTGAGGGCATCCTTCAATATCTCGTTAGCGGAAGACTTGAAGAAGGGATAGACCATGCCCATCGTACGATTGAACCGTCGCAACATTAAAACTGGCAATGCAAAGTCAAGGGTTTTATGGCGGTTTCACTCATGACGCTGATCAGTAGTCTGTTGTGATGTGCCCGATGCTTGCTTCGTTGTACTTCCAATCCCTACTCCCCACTCCTTTTCACACCGCCACCTTCAAATGAATCAAGATGACTTGATCAGGAATGAATCCCTGGGTGCAGAGATAACAAGCGCTCTCATCGTCACCATCCACGGACGACAGCCCACCATCATGTTACAGCCGTTTGATGCCAGGCGCGCTTTCACCCAAGATCATTTCCCGCTCTTCCTTCGGTAGTGGGGAATTGTTCTGGCCCTTGACATCGGGCTCACAGATACTCCACCTCGTCCAGGACATGCTGGCCTACAGGCTTCTTCAGGCCTTCGATAAGGCCCACCCTGACACCCAGGGCATCGCTGAGGTAGTTCTCGAGTCCAATGAATCCGACGGGGCCGAGAGGCCCTTCGATATCCACCAGGACCTCCCAGTCCCCTTCCTCGCCGGAGCCTTCTCGAAGGCGCGAATTGAAGATGCCAACCCTCGTGACGTTGTATTGTTCCTTCAGGTAGGGTTTCAGTTCCCTCAGTTCCCTCAGTTTCCTCTTGACAGCCTCGATGTTTGTCTCTGCCTTGCGCAGGCTGTCGATGTCCTTCAAGAACTGGAGGTGGCGTCGGACACCCTCCGGATCGCATGTTTCTATAGCCTGTAGCAGTCTGTCGTAAATGTCCTCCTGGAAAAGGGTTCGGATCTGTGCAGCCAGCACCCATTTGATCGGCAAGATCGAGAAGCCGGCGGGCTTCTTCAACGTCAAGGGTGTCCACGGCCTGGCGCAGTCGATCGTGCATGTCGTCCAGGTCGTTGGCGTCCATCAAATGTCTTTCCTTCTGTGAGTTGTCCATTCTCTCTCCTCCATGAAACAAACCTTCTTCTACGTGAGACCGTGCCTTTCCAAGATCGCCTTTCCCTCTTCCAGGGTGTTGAAATATTCCTTATGGCCGTCAGGGAAGAGAAAGTACATCTTGTAACCCTCTATGTCGCTGCCATGGCAGGTCGGCAGCCCTGCAGCGTGTGTCTCTGCGATCGCTTTTCTCACAGCTCCGGCAAAGATCTTTTCTGCCAGGTCCTTGTCCCGCATCCAGTCCCATATGTCCATGTCGCCTGCCCCTTTATCTCTTCCTGTAGCAGCGATCGCACCTTACCGACACCCAGAGATCGTCCCTCATCGTCCCCTGCTGGCCGCACACCTCGCATGTGACCGCGGAGAGGGCCTCGGCCTTGTCCACGAGGGCCTCGTATTCCTCTCCGCCGTTGTGGTAGACCCGGAGCGTCCCGTACTTCTGCTTGACCTGGGTGACACGGAACCTGCCGGCAGTGCCGTCGCTGTCCGCAAGTTCCTGGAATCCCGCGAATAATTTCTCTAAGATGGGCAGCCAGCCGTCCCCGCACTCGAACCCGAAGGCCATGAGCCCCTCCTGGATGGATGTGGCCCCGAGAAAGGTATATCTGTTCTGGAGCTGCCTGCGGCGGGCCACGTTTTCGCCGGGATTCAAGGTGACATGCATCGCATCGAGCTCCTCCGCGGACGGGATCTCCCCGCGGGTCATGGCGTCAAACATCTCTCTGATGCTTCTTTTCATATCGTCCCCCAGCATGAATGTAGGCACATCACGTTGCCAGGTAGCGGTAGAGGGTCTCCCTTGAGATGCAAAAGGCCTTCGCCAGGGCTGATTTCCTCTCCCCGTTACGGGCCCTCTCCTTCAGTTCCCTGACCTGCTCTCCGTTCAGGGCCTTCTTGCGGCCCTTGTAGACTCCCCTGCGTTTCGCCGCCGCGATGCCCTCCGCCTGGCGCTCCCGGATCAGAGCCCGCTCGAACTCGGCAAACGCCCCCATGACGGAGAGCAGGAGGGTCGACATGGGGGAGTCATCCCCGCTGAACGTCAGGTTCTCCTTCAGGAACTGGAGCTGTATGCCGCGGCCGGTCAGGTCCTCGACGATCCGGCGCAGGTCGGGAAGGTTGCGGGCAAGGCGATCGATGCTGTGCACGATGACAACATCACCCTCACGAACAAACCGCAGGAGTTCCTCCAGGGCGGGGCGTCTGGTATCTTTTCCGGAGGCCTTGTCGGTAAACACCCTGTCGAGCTCCAGGCCCTCCAACTGTCTGTCCGTGTTCTGCTCCACAGAGCTGACCCGAATATAGCCGATGAGCTGTCCTTTCATGCGCGTTGAACCTTCCTTAGAGTGCCGTTCCGGGATATGTCGGGTGCCCTGTCTCAAAACACCGTGAGAGCCCGTACACCTTATCTGCCGGGGCCCCCGCAGAACCCCTCCATCACCGTCTCCGGTGCGTATTCCCGGAAGAGGTCCAGGATCTCCTCCCGGGCGGGGTTCTCCGGGGAGAGCTGGAGCACCATGTCGAGGGGCGTGCTGCCCGTCACGTTCCTTGTGTTCGCCTCTGCCCCGTGGGAGAAGAGGAGACGGACCGCCGCGGGGCGGGCGTAGGTGCATGCCCAGTGGAGCGCCGTGTCATCGATGTCGTCCCTTTCGTTCACGTCCGCGCCGTGAGCGATAAGGAGATCGATGATGTCGGGCCGCCCGAGGGCAGAGGCCAGGGCGAGGTGTGTCCAGCCGCGGACGTCCCTGGCGCTCACATCGGCCCCCTTCTCGATGAGGAGGCGGGCGATATCGAGCTCGCCGTGCTCGATGGCGGCCTGGAGCGGCGTCACCCCGCGGTTGTCCGTTGCGTTCACGTCCGCGCCACCTTCGATGAGCTGTTTCACCCACTCGATCCACCCCATATCAATTGCATCGTGAAGATCCTGTGACATTCTTCCTCCCTCTCACATAAGGTCCTCGTTGTCCTTCGTGAGCTCTTTTTCCAGCCTGTACAGGTTATCCATCACCACGAGGTCGTCATCAACCCTAGCGAGGGGGATCCTGCTCCGTGTCAGGAGGTAATCCACCCGCTTTTCGCCGAAAAGAGCCTTAAGCTCGCGCACGTCCATGTACATCATATCGCTGCCCTCCTTCCGCTTGTTCTTATCTTACGGTTCGAGATCCCACACAGTATCGTCGTCGACACAGTTATCGCAATCATCGTCGGGGTAGAAAATTCCGTCTGCGGGATAATCACAACCATGGCAATGGTCACCGACGGTGTCATTGATGGCTGTTATCTCCTTCGAGTTCCGGTACCGAGCGAAATCAATTATGTGGGGCATGGTGTCCTCCTTGCTCAGATTGAGAATACGATCGCCGCGATGGCCATATTGAACGCAGCTCCTATGGCAAAGCAGATCACTCTCTCGGTCCACGATGGGTGCTGGTTCCGTGAAGCGGATTCCATCTTCCGCGCCGCCGCCTGGTAACCCATCACGTAGTAGCGAAGGCCGCTGACCACCTGGGAGTGCTGCGTCTTGCCGTCGAGACCGACGGCCTGCGCGATCTCGCGATACGCCTTCCCCTGCCTCTTCAGCTCATAGGCGGTAAGTATCTGTTTCTCCGTCAGCATCGGTCCCCTCCGTGATGGCATTCATAAGTTGTTGGTATCCCTCATGGTTTTACCGCTACCGAACACTGTCGATGCATGAACGGTATGCGCCCGCCCCGTTATCGGGAGGATCTCTCCCCGGGGATGCATTCCTGACGGCGCCGGCGGTCCCGCTGGTGAGATCATGTTGTGTAACGCACTGGAATCCCTCACGATACCTGCCTCACACCCGATGATTGCGGTCGGGACGGGGTTCTTCCTCGCAACCTCTTGGAATCCCTCATGCTTCTGCCGGTCGTACCGGTCTCCGTGTTCCGGGGGATGGCTGTCACGTTTTTTACCGGCCCGGGATGGAAGGCCTCTTCCTCAGGCGCTTCCCGCTCGGCGATCCGCCGCTCAATGCTCTCGAGACTGCAGCAGCGGGAGATCCTCCTGCCCTGGAAGGCGATCCCGTCATACGCAAAAGAGACGCCCTTCCCGGGCTTCACACGCATCGATATCCCCTCTGCGGCGAGCATGCTTTCCAGGTCATCGAGGGATCCGCACTGGACGATCCCCATGTTGACGGCCCGGTATATGACCCTCTTAGGACAGGCCCTTCCCGTCCGCGCCTCCATCGCAAGTTCCCCCCTCGTCAGAAGGATCTTCGTCATGTCGAGGGCAGAGGTGACAGGGGTCAGGCCATAGAGACCCTCGAGCTCCCGGCAGGCGCACATGGCCCTCAAGTACGCGAAGCTGTTCCGCCAGGCGTTCCTGTCCACATCGATGCGATTGACGATGAGGTGGACGTGGTCCGGGTCATGCTTGTATACCACCCACTGGTGGCGGTTCCTGTCGATCTCCATCCTGCCCATGAACTGCTTCGCCAGGGAAAGGAAGTCGGCATCGACAAGGCGCATCGCGTCCTGCAGGGGGAGCCGTATCGCAACGTGGAGGACGGGCTTTCTCACATCACGCCTGCAGGTCGCGTAGAGCTGCATCTCGCTCGCCAAGGGGCCCACATCCCAGGACCCGAAAGGGCTCACGATGTTCGTTGAGAGGAGCGGGCCCTTTCTCGATGCGTATCTCAGCACGGCCGCGAAATCGTCACCTATCACCACCTTGGCGATCATGCCCAGGCCTCACGGGCTGCGAGAGCGTGGGCCTCGCCAGCGGCGTACTCCTCGATGTTCCCCGCAAGGTAGTCGATGTTCTGGAGGAAGAGGACGCACTCAAGGGCGTACTTCTCCTCGATCTCGCCCTTCTTCCGGGCTTCACCGAAACTCAGCTGGAGCTCCGAGAGCAGTTCTGCGATCCTCATTAGCTCCCGCTCGATCTTCCCCAGGCTGTCGAGGTAGGCGTCGGGTCCGGCGGCATCCCCCACGACCGCCATGACGGGGGGCGCCTGGAGCCGCATGTTCAGGGCGGCGTCGAGGAGATACCGGTTCATCGAGGTATTGTACTGCCCTGCGAGCTTCCGTAGCTTCTCGTACTGCCCCGGGGTGGCCCGGATGGTGAGGACGTAGGTGCGTCGTGCTTCTTCTTCCATGCGATGCCTCCTGTAAATGTGATTGACTGCACCCGACACAACTTGCTGTGAGATTGCGCTGGGGGTGAATACACCGCTGATACAACCGCCGCCGTGAGGGCTACTCATTGCCCCTGCCGTTCATCTTTGCAATACGGTCATAGCTGTCGTTGAGCGCCTTCCTCAAGATGGCTGCGAAGGGAGGGAGGGTTCCATCGGAAACGGCATCGGCGAGGACCCGGTACCGGGAGACCGGATAGTCCGTGGACACGCGGATCTTCTCCTCGCGGGGAACCACTCTCTTTATGAAACGCCTGCGTTTTCGTTCCTGCGTTCTCTCTTCCATGCTGGCTTTCTCCGTTCACATGCGTTTACATAATCTTGTATACTCATCACTTATACTATGTATGACAGCTTGTGTCAATACTTTATGTCTACTGTGATAATATGTATTATGTCAACTTGAATCCAATCCCCCCTGTACCGGCACCGGAATGCTCTGGGGTAATCCTCGGGCTCCATACGGGCCGTCCTGGGGCCCCAGGGGTATCCCCTGAGGCGCATGGACCACGGGAGTCGTGGGACAACAACCCGGCAGGAAGCGATTACGACAGTCTCGCCCGGGCGATGGCATCGGAGGAGCACTTCTCCGACCTGCACGTCGGGGTGTCCGCCCTGTGCCGTTCCCTTGTCTACATGGGGCGGGACGTTACGAAGTACGCCAATCCCGCGAACAGCCGCGGCGTGGCGTCGGGCACATATTCCAGCCCGGCGTGAAGGCTGGGGAATGTTTCTGGGAGCCACTCCGCGCTTTTGTCGGTGATGCGGGGAACTGTCTTCGTGATGCCGGGTCCTGCTTTTGTTGCCATGATGTTTATCCCTCCCGTGGCATTGTTCCCCCCGGCCCCTGCGGTTTGGTACCGTGATCGGCAGCTCCCGCCAAGCGCCGGGGGGTTACGTTCTTCCTTCTCTTTTGAAAGCGGGTCCTCCCCCCTGCCTCGCTTGCGGTGTTAGTACGAGTTCCACATATTGAACTCCGGCGCGACCGTGAGAATCGCATCCATCACCTGCTCCTCGATGTCCAGACGGCATTCTTCATTGCTCTGATCGCAGAGCCGACATGTGAGGTAGCTTGCACTGTCGCTGAACACTCCCGTCTGCTTCTCCGCGAGCGCGGCCGCCGCCTCCTCGACGGTCTTTTCCTCGCCGTCGTCGATGTTCAACTCGCTCTTGATCTCCCCGTGCCAATAGTCAACATCGGCGCGGAAAAAATCATTGAACTTGTTAACCACGCACCTCCGCATTTCTTTCTGCCAGCCGCGTCCCGAGTAAAAAACGTGAGGGTCTTGCATGCGCTTAACGTTTTGGTGCTCGATCGCAACCAGTTCGATGATGGTCTCCGTTTCGTCCGGGGGCCACAGCTCGTAACGGAAAATAAGGAAAACCTCGTCGTCCCGGTGGGCGACGCACTCGCGCACACAGGGATTGTTTTTTGCGAACTGGATCATTCTCTCCCCGACCAATTCGCTCGCCTTCCGCATGACCTTTGCCAATTTCTCCGCTGCTGCCTCGATCTCCTGCTGCCTGTCCAGTTCCTCTGCTGCGACTGCTGCTGCCTGTGCGTTTGTTTCCATGTTGCCTCCTTGTATTTATGCCACCACGCGGGCGGCGTTTTTGCGCTCGTCGAGCTCGAAAGGAATATGTGCTCCCGGTGTCGATGACGGGGGCCCCCTGGGGAAGTGCGAGGATGTCACGACCCGGACGATCTCACCGTTCGTTTCAGTGCGGGCCGCCGCCCAGTTGCTGTCACCCCTGTCACTCGCGGGATATGTGGATATCTCGTATCGTTTGCCTCCCACGATGATTCCGTATGTATCGCCCACGTGCACTGCTATCTTCTTTCTTGTGCCGTGCAGTACGCCTCCATCACGGCGTCCGGGGCGTGCTCCCGGAAGAGACCGAGGATTCGCTCACGCACGGCGATGACGGCCCCGCGCTCCGGCAGCATCAGCGTTAGATTGAGCGGCGTCCGGCCGTTCATATCCTTCGCGTTCACGTCCGCTCCGTGTTCGATGAGGAAGAGGACGAGGTCGGGGTGGCCATACCAGCAAGCCACGTGGAGGGGCGTGCTGCCGGCGTCGGTCTTCACGTTCACGTCCGCCCCCTTCTCCAGCAACAGCCGGACGAGGTCGGGGCGGTCCTCCGTACAGGCAACGTGGAGGGGCGTTTCACCCCACCTGCCCTTTGCCCTCACATCCACCCCCTTCTCCAGGTGGAAACGGGCAGCCTCAACATCACCGGATTCACAGGCGCGGAAGAGCGCTTCATTCTTCTGTGTCTTTGTCATGATCTTTCTCCTTGTGCACTAGTCTGTGTGCAGTACGCCTCCATCACGGCGTCCAGGGCGTGCTCGCGGAAGAGATCGAGGAGCTCTTCCCGCGCGGGGTGGTCGGGCACTTGTGCATCTTCCCGCACATAACCACCGTGGGTGGTTCGTTGTTCTGGTTTTCCACTCTCGGCCTCCTTGGATTGTTTGGAACCCAATGTCGTAGATGCCGTACGCACGCAGAAACGGTCCGAGGCGGCCTAAGGTGTCGACCGCATCATGCCGGATGTGGTGGCGTATCATGTCTGCATCCATCGTTGCCATCTCTCGTGTTTTCCTTTCTAGTCATACCAGGGCTTCAGGCACGGGAGGCGTTTTGCCAACCGATACCGACACGGGAAGTCCGCCACCCTCTCCATCCTCGCGTTCCAGATCGTGCAGCGCCACCGATGAGGCTGGCCCCTTCGGTCTCTTTGGTTATCCGATGGAACCAGATCAACCTGGTTTAAGCCGAGATGGATGCAGAACGGCCTCTTGGTTCCGTCCTCGAACAGGAATTCCAGTCCATCACCCTCGGCCATTCCTGGCCAAACCGTATACGCTGCGTTCGTGGCCGGGATGGACAGCGGACCTCGGGAAACGATCACCTCGTCCGCATCTGCAATCTCCTTCAAGAGGCTCGGCAGTATCCCGTCAGGCACGAGGAGGCGGAACGTTCCCGCGTTAACAGATGCAATGAGGTATCCGGCCTGTGCCGCTCGAGACTGAAAATAGTTGGTGCACACGATGTTACCGCCGTCGTTCTCGATGTAAGTCAGAATATTATCCATTGCTTCCTCCTTTGATTTGAATTACATGCCCGGCTCCATTGCCGGGGCTTCGTTGTCATCGTCATTCGTCAACTGAACGATTCGCTGTAGCTCATCATTCCAGTCCCATTTTCCCTCACACGCCGCCGGTGGTTCCGGCCGATGGGGGATAACCATCCGTTCCGAGATCCGGCCCCGCAGCATCTGCTCGTATTTCAGCCCGTTTGCGTCGTTGTCGGTCGCGATGATAACGGGGATCATATACCTCCCGGCCTCCGCCGCGATCATGTCAGCTTGCTTACTTGTCATATTGCCTCCGGTGGCTGCCAGGACCGACCCCGGGGGCGGCGAGTTAAGCTGGTAGTAGCTGAGAGCGTCGATAGCGGACTCGGTGACGACAAGCCGGGATGGCCCCGCTGACAGGCGGTCGTTATTCGGACTCAGCCAGCATAGGTTCCGATCCCCGGCCCGAGCGAAACCCTTTACCCTGTCGTTTTCTGGATTAACGTGATCCCAGCCTGTCACATATCCAGACGCGAGGTGAGTTCGACGACTGTCCCATGCCTCCACGTCCGCCCCGTGCTCCAGCATGGGGGTGTGGCCGTGGTCACATGCCTCGTGGAGAGGAGTGCGGTCCGACGGGATGCTCTCTATAATCACAACTGCCATCTCCATCCTCCTTTGAGGAGGGGGGAACCCCCTCCTCCGTTCGTCTAAAGATTCCGTGCCTCGCTCTCGGCATCGGCCAGCGCCTCGAACAGATCAAAGCGACAGCGATCTCTGTCGAAATCACGGCACTGCCTGTTCAGTTCCTCGTTTGCTTGCTGTGTCTGTGTGTTCATTGTTACCTCCTTTTAGGATTGATCAGCCGCGTCTTGCTTACAGTACGCTTCCATCACCAGCTCCGGGGCGTACTCGCGGAAGAGGTCGATGATCTCTTCGCGGGTATCGCCGGGAGGGAGGTCCCTCGCCGCGAGGAGGGGGATGTCGTCGAACATGTCCTTCACGTCCACGTCCGCGCCGGCATCGAGGAGGAGACGGACGACGGGGGGATGGCCAAAGACACACGCCTCGTGCAGGGGGGTGAAGTCGTGACGGGTCTTCGCGTTCACATCCGCCCCGTGGAAAAGCAACAGGCGAACAATGTCGTGGTGGCCGTTTACGCACGCCGCGTGGAGGGGAGTGTGGCCGTCCCGGCCCCTCGCCTCCACCTCCGCGCCGTGGTCGAGGAGGAGCCGGGCGATGTCGGTGCGGCCATAACGGCACGCCTCGTGCAAGGAGGTGAAGCCGTCCTTGTCCCTCGCCTCCACCTCCGCGCCGGCCTCGATCGCTTCCCTGGCTAAAGCCAGGTCACCGCGCACGATGGCGCTGAACAAACGCTTGTCCAGTGGTTTCACGGTGCCACCTCCGGTCCATTGGTTTGTGAGCAGTACGCTTCCATCACGGCCCCCGGGGCGTCCTCGCGGAAGCGATCGAGGAGCTCTTCGCGGGCGGGGTGGTCGGGCTTGATTTCCAGCACGAAACCCACCGGCGTCATTTCATCTTTGTCCCGTGCGCCGCCCTCCGCACCGTGGGAGAGGAGAAGCCGGATAGTCTCCGTCCTCCGTGCGCGACGGGGCCCTTGCGCTCCGCCGCACGCCTTGTGGAGGGGGGTGTAGTTGCCCCTGTTCCGCGCATTCACGTCCGCGCCAGCATCGAGGAGAAGCCGGACGAGTTTCCAGTTGACCCGCCGGGCCACCAAGCGCCGGGGGGTGGTGCCCCAGACGTTTCTCGCGTTCACGTCCGCTCCTTTCTCGATGAGGAGCCGGACAATCTCGGTGTCGCCGGCCCTGCTCGCCCGTGCGAATCCTTTGTTTATCTGTTCCTGTGTCATTGTTGTGTTCCTCCTGGTGTATTGGTTTGTGTGCAGTACGCCTCCATGACGGCCTCGGGAGCGTACTCTCTGAACAGGTCGAGGACCTCCTCGCGGGCGGGGTGGTCAGGGGGGAGATCCATCGCCAGGTGGAGGGGGGTCTCCTCGTAGTGGTCCCGTGCCCCGCCCTCCGCGCCGGCCTCCAACAACAAGCGGATCGTCTCGGTCCTCCTCGCTCTTGTTCTTCCCTTCTTGACCACGCGGTACATCGCCCGGTGGAGGGCCGTTCGGCCGTAGTTGTTCCTCGCGTTCACGTCCGCGCCGGCCTCCAGCAGGACCCGGACGAGTTTATAAGCGACTGCCCGTGCCGCCAGAGGGAGGGGGGTCTCCTCGTAGTGGTCCCGTGCGTTCACGTCGGCGCCTTTCTCGATCAGCATACGGGCGATGTCGTGGTGGCCCTTCCAACACGCCCGGAGGAGGGGGGTGCGGTCATGATCATCCCGCGCATCCACCTCCGCCCCGGAATCGAGGAGAAGACGGACGATGGGGAGGTGACCGTGCTCGCACGCGAGGTGGAGAGGGGTATCCTCGTACTTGTCCCTCGCCTCCACCTCCGCCCCGGCATCGATGAGAAGGCGGGCGATGGTGTGGTGACCATGACGGCACGCATGGTGAAGCAAGGTGTGCCGCTCATAGCCCCCCGGTATGACCCGGCGGGGGTCCGCCCCGGCATAGAGGAGGGAGCGGGTCGCGTTGACCTTCCCCTCCTTGACCGCCGTGAGCAAGGTGACGGCGGGCTTCTTCTCCATCACGACACCTTCTCCGCGGCCCTGGCACGGAGCACCGCCTCGTTACTGTTGACGATGTGCTCGATCGTCCAGGCCTCCACGACATTGGCCAGCACCTCCTGCGCGGCAAGAGGCATCCGCAGGCCTCGCGCGGCGAGGACGCTCTCGGCCGCGCCAACGATGCCGGACACGATGCCGGACACGAGCTCTTGACGTTCCCGCAGGGCCTTGCGGTGGATCTCTATGACCTCGCGCTCCTGTTCTGATGGTCCCCGTGTTTCCTGCTCTTCATCTTCCTCTTCTTCTCTCACAACGGGAGGCTCTGTCTCTTCAACTTCTTCCGGTTCTGTCTGTTCCTCGTGCGGGGCTTCCCGTTCCTCACGCCACCTTTCGATCTCCTCTTCATCCCGCTCTTCATCGACCTGGTATTTTTCATCCTGCAACCTCTCCCGCTCGGCCTCTCGCTCCCACATCTTGCACTCGCGATCGGACTCTCGGGCCCGACAATTGACCTTTCGAACTACCGCCTGCATCGCGTCCGCGGTGCCCCCGACGTTGTCGACAAGTTGTTGCTGCCAGGCGCGGTGCTCGTCGTCGTTCATGATGCCCCGACCTGGAGTGTGCGCCAGCAGCGTGCCAGCGGCGGAGATCGACATGTCCCCCTCTCGAACAAACTTGATCAAGGCAGGAATGCCCCTGGCCAAAATGTTGAGGCAAGCATCATAGTTGGTGCGGCCCATCCCGGCCTCCTTCGCGAGCTGCTCGGTCACGGTCGGTCTGCGAGTGCGCTTCCCTTTGGCACCACCTTGCGTCGTTTCCAACGCAAGGTCACCCTCCGCCTTCCCGGCCCGCTGACGTTCCTGTGCTCTTTTCTCAAGGATGGGCCGCTTCTTTTCCAGCAGGATGACGCGGTCGAGCGCGTGGATGATATTCCTCCGCCCGAGCTGGCAGTCGATCATCCAGATGATCGCGGCGTCCTCGTCCGGAAACTCGATCTCCCGGGTGGTGAAGGGCAACCCATGTTCCCTGGCAATGGCGTGGCGATGGTGGCCGTCCAGCAGGACCCGGGCGGTCGTGGTGATGCCGTGGTTGGTTTCCGGGATGACGGCGATGGTGAGGGGCTCCCGGATGCCCTCTGCCAAAATGCTGGCTTCGAGTTTCTCAAACTCGTGCTTGGCCAGCTTCGGGATGAGGTTCTGATACTTCGGTCGGATCTCGATGTTGTCATTAGTTCCCATGTGTTACCTCCTGTCTTTGTTTGTGTATCTGTACTGATCGAGCTTGCCGTCCGTATCGACGATGGTGACCTTCACCAGGGGCCCCAGGGGAAATGGCAGGCCACAAGAGACACAGTACACGCCGTCAGCTGTGACGTACCTGCCGGCGCCGTCGGGGATTTTGCAGCCACAGGTGGAGCAGATGGACGTCATGCCGCCTCCTTCTGTGCCGGAGTCATGGTTTTGATGCAGTGGAAGCAGACGAGGCCGTCACTATTCCGATAGTCTTCGTGGCCTTTGTTCATTTCGTTTCCGCAAAGTCTGCCGGGGTTGGTGGTGCCGGTCATGAGTGTCTCGTTATCCGTTGAGTCGTTGTCGGCGGCGGGCGTGTTGGTCGTTGTGGTCATATGCTTACCTTCCTCCATTAGATTTGGACATGCGGGAGTGGTGCGATGACCACTCCCTGCCAGGCTCGAGAGTTAGTCCCAAGCGTTATACTTGCAGTCCCGATTCTGGTCTGGATCTTTGTATTTGCTGCAGAGTTCGCAACAAATGTAGATGCCCGCCTCGCCATCGTTGTTGTATGTTTCTTTGCCTCGCTCGGTTGCTGCCTCGATAGCCTCGTCCTCGTCCATGGCCTCCTCCTCCATCACATTTACCGCTTGCTCCCGGACTTCTTTCTCCCAGTAGTCGGGGTCGTTGTAAAAAAGGTTGGCCTCGAGGTGGTGGCGGATCGCTTCTGTCGCTCTGGCTTCCCAGCCACGGCCGGGAAGGAACCGCTCGGGGTCCTCGGTACGATGATGGTTGGCCCGGAGGATGATCTCCCAGCCCGTGGCATTGGGGTCGGCCGTGGGGCGAAAAAAATAAGCCAGTTCACCGTCATCGTGAGACAGCCTTTTCCTAATGCACGGGGTATTCTTGGCCCACCAGGCGAAGCCCTTGCTCCACAGATCGAGATCCTCGATCATAACTTCGTTAACCTTCTTCGCTGCATCTCGATACTTTCCGTCTGCGTCCTCTTTTGTTAATCTGTTCATGTGTTACCTCCTTGTATTGTTGTTGGTGTTTTACTTATCTCCCTTCCCGCATCGTCCGGCCCACGCGGACGAGGTCGTTCCAATCTTTTTTACCGGCCCCCTGTTCGCTCACGCTGAACTCCGGGCGGTGCCGTGTCGCGATCCCGGGCGGCAACGAAGACATGAGCAACGTTGCCATTCTGTCTCCGGATTCATCCGCATCAGTTGCAATGATAATCTCGTTCACTTTGGGCGAGCTGAGCCCGAGCTCGATGATCTGGCTTATTTGCTCCCGGGAGGGGTTGCCGGCGAACGACGTGTACAGTGTCCTGTGCTTGTACCTTTCGAAGTCGAGCTGGAAGTACGACATGGCGTCAACGGCGGACTCCGTGATCACGATCTTCTCGATCTCGTCCGTTACCGCTGGCCCCAGGAAAAGGGTCCGGTTCCCATTCTTGGTGAAACCCCTGAAGTCTGGCGTCCCGTTCCGCCGGCCATTCCGGATCTCCCAGCCTGTGATCTTATCCACGTCCCCCCGGGCCCGGTGGCAGAAACAGACGTTGCTATACCCGCTGTTGTCGTATTTGATGTGGACCGCAAAAGCCGCGATAGTCTCCGGTGTCAGCCCCCGGCCCTCGAGATATCCACTGTTGGCGTATGGTTCAAAACTGGCCCATTCTGTCGTGAAATCCCTCGGCATCTTCTCTTTCACGAAGTCCTGCGCCGCCCTCGTCCTGGTCGGGGGCGCGGACAGGAAGGGACGGAGATATGCGCGACCCTCGCCTATGTTTCTGGTGTTGTTGATCCAACAGGCGAAGTCGATGACGGTTCCGGACGCCTGTCGGCTGTCGCGGGTGGAAAAGACTTCGCGGATTCCGTGCTGACGGCCGGGGCTGACATTGATCTTTTCACCGGCACAACGGAGCACCACGTGGTTTTGTGAGCTTTCTAATCGATCGATCGTCCACCCAGCAGCTAGGGCAAGATCGACGATGGACAGCTCCGCCTTCATTCTCTTCATCTCGTCAGGGTCATTGGTGTGGTTCTTCTGCATCGTTACGCCTCCTGCTGTTGCTGTGTCTTGACCGAATCCACTGTTTCGACGGGCTGACCCACAAAATATGCGTCGACGTCCTCGATCTTGTACCTGATGTTCCGCCCCGCCTTGTAGTACCGGGGCCCCTTCTTCTGCCAGCGCCACGTGCGTAATGTCGCCTGACTTATACCGAACATCTCTGATATCTGGGCCTCGGTCAGCATCTTCTGGCTTCGTAGTTCCATTTGTCCCTCCGGCTATATCATTCATGTCCTAATATATGCTAGCATATGCTTGTTGTCAAGAAGAAAATGAAAAAAAGATGGAGAATGTATGTGCTTGTTTATGCTAATATAAAGAAAAGCGAGAGGATGGGGCTATGGAGACCAAAACCGTAGGCGACCGTATTAAAGTGCTATGCTCAGTACTCGGTATATCGCAACAGACCATCGCCACATTAACAGGAGTGAAGTTGACTGTGATCAACAAGGCGGCGCGAAACGTGTACACTCCCGCGATACAGGTACTCCGTGACATCGCAACAGGCCTGATGGTCTCCGAATCATGGCTGGCGCTGGGAGAGGGACGGATCTTCCCAGGCCCGTTCGTGCTCCTGACCGCAACGGTGGAATCGGGCAGGCAACCTGGAGGTCGAAGTCAAATGATGTCAGCACGCGATGCCCATGACCTGGTGGAGTACCTGTTCGATGCCGAAGGCGTCGAATCTTGCTCCGTTGTTCGTGACGCTCGCCGGCCTGATCCTTTGTATTACGTGTGTCACCGTAGTCAGCAGGATGCATTCCTGGTGCTCCTGAGTGACAGGCTCACCTCCCCGGGCATCGAGGCCCTCCTCGTGGAGAAGAACATCGAAGCAAGCAGGATATCAGCTGTAGACGAGGATGGGGACGAGGACCACTCACCTGCGCTCAATATCTATATCTCTTTATCCGAGCTCTATCTACCGAACAGGTATCCCGGCGAGGCACTCAAGAAACTGAGGACCGGTGCCGAATACCTGATCCCCGAGCTGGCCAAGACACTGGAACATCTCAATCCGGACGACATCGTGTCACCCGGGCGGCTTGCTGCGAACCATAAGGTGCAGTTGCTGGTCAAGGTGTTCGAGGAGCTCAACGTGGAAGAAGATGACATCGAGGAAGCGATCAAGATATATCTGCGATGATCGCCCGCGGCGCGCGGCTCGCAAGACCCCCGTTCCTGGAGAACAGCATATCCGTTCCCTTGATGGACAGTAGGGTAGAGGCTAAAAGCTGGACAGTAGGGTTGGACAGCAAGAAGCAGAGACTGTGGACAGAAGGAAGAAAAAAGTCTCAACCCTTCCGATCCTCTGAAGCTCCTCCCCGGCGGCCCCTGCCTCACGGAGCGGGGCCTTAACCCTTTTTTCTTCCTTCCGCCCACCTTCTTTGAACCTACCGCCCTCGCTGGAACGAATGCCCTACTGTCCAGCCTTTACCCTACTGTCCCATTTCTCACTGCCCGGAATGAATGGAAGGGGGAAGGAAGCACAGGGGGGTCGTGACGCAACACTTTGTCCTGCCTTCCGTCCGGCCGAAATAGGACGATTCCCGTATATTAATACGTATTAATACCACTTCTACCTTCCATGCGGTGGGTGTGTGCTGGTAATCGTTTATAGTTACCGTATGTTAATGTCACTTCGGAGACTTTTAACTATTAGATATGAGCGTGTGAACTCTTAGATATCGGCGGTTAATTATTATGTCTATTGACACATCATAATTGCTGTGGTACGCTTCTGAATTGAACAGGAGGTGGCCAGTGCCCAGCACCACAATCATAAAGCCGAAGAAAATGACCGCGGCGGAAAAGAGAGCGGAATGGAGGCGCAAATACCTCAAGGTTATCCGAGAACACAACGACTTGGTGCGGGCCAGATACTCGCTTACTGTCAGCCAGCAACGTGTTCTCCTGGCACTTTATTCCATGGTTGAGATAGGAGACGGCAAGCGAAACTATACGATGTCTGTCGCGTCCCTGGCTGAAATGGTTGGCATACAAGGTGATGATTACTACGGAGACGTGCGGGAGGCTATCAGTGAGCTGAAGAAGCACGTGCTCCGTATTAAGACAGAACGCGGTGAGCTTATCGCCGGCTGGTTCGATACCGCCGAGTACATCGACAACAAGGGGATTGTCGAGTTCGAGATCTCCGAGAAACTCAAGCCATTCGTCAGTGAGCTGAAGCTTTCCGCCGGGCACTACACGTCGTATATCTTGTGGGAAGTGCTGCAACTCCGCTCCGGCTACAGTATCCGCCTCTATCAACTGCTCCGTTCTTATAAGAGCCAGGGCCGATGGTCCGTGTCCCTGGATGATTTCATTGAACAGGTCGGTATTCGTGAGCGTGACCAAAAGGGTAACATTGTGAGAGAAAAGCTCAAGACCTTCAGCAACATCCACCTCTGGGCGATCAAGCCGGCCGTCGCTGAAATCAACGCAAAGTCGAGTATGGAAGTTGCTTACTCATTCAAAAAGGAAGGCAGGGCCGTTGTCGGCCTTGAGTTCTCCGTCGCCACCAAGCCAACAAAGGATCCCTGGAAGGCCATACCCGAAGAGATCCTGAAAGCCGTCCCGGTCAAGGAACGTGATCATAAGGCCGTCGCCCTCTCCATCCTCGATACCCTGGAAACCAAGGTCGCGAATGGTATTCTCACCGTCGGCAACGTCGCCAACATGTGCCGGTATGCCAGCGCGATGCGACCCGAGTCATACGTCAAGTACCTGAAGTCACTCTGTAATGACCCGAACAATCCTGGCCAGGACTTCGCGGGGGATGGCACGCCTATTGACCGCCGTGAGAGTTACATGCTTGGCAGGACAATACTGATCGATGGAAAAGAATACAAGGTCGGGAAGGATGGCGTCAAAGGCGTTGAGCTCGACATCCCGATGTACAAGCTCCGTGCAATGCTCCATAGCGGTGAAGCGAAGGATGTCACTGGCAACGATGAGATATCGACAGCGTAACCTCCATGCTACCCTCTCCGGGTAGCACAGCTCTCCTGCAATTCACGAGAGCTTTCACAGTGAAGGATGATCGGAGATACTGTCGATCTATTTATATGCGGGTAAGACCTTCCGAAAACCGCTGAAAAACCCCTTCCAGGGTCGCATACGGGGTAGCACAGCTTTTGCCTCCTCCCCTCGAATGCCTCGTAACCCCTTGAAATAACAAGCGCGCCTGGCACGACTCGAACGTGCGACCTACGGATTAGAAGTCCGTTCTGGGGGTTTTTTCGTTCCCTGGCGCCGTTACCCATAAATAGGGCATCACCCGCTTAGTACCCTTTGTTTTCAGCCTATCGCGTTATTCTACGATGAGTCATAGTGAACCATTACCCCCAACCGATGTTTGAAACATGCGGGAAAATGTGTTACTAAAATGTAACTAAACAGGAGGGGCCATGAAGTACGAAAAGACCATTTACCCTGGCGTCTACAGGTACGTGTCGAGCAAAAAGTTGTATCGGAAAGTGCCTGACGTGTGTTTCTACATCCTGTACCGGAACGCCCAGGGTAAGGTGACCCGTGAACGCCTGGGGTGGCTTAGCAAAGGGTGGACCCTGGCAAAGGCACAACAAGAGCGCGTCGATCGGTTAGCATCGATACAGCGGAATGAGCTGCTACCGAAACAAAAGAAGCAGATCCCGACGTTCAAAGCGGCCGCGGAAAAGTACCTGGAGTGGGCTACAACAAACCACTGCCGCGCCGGGTACGATGATAAGAACCGGTACGAGAAGCACCTCGCCGGGCGATACGATGAGAAAAAGCTGAACGAGATCACCACCCGGGACCTGGAGGAGATGAAGACAGAACTGGAGCTCGCCGGCGCATCCCCCGCCACACGGAAGCACGTCCTGGCGTTAGTTAGGATGATTTATAACAAAGCTGTGACTCTGCATCTGTACCACGGTCCAAACCCGGTGCAGGGGGTGAAACTGCCACGGCTCCAGAACCGGCGCGAAAGGTTTCTGAGCTTCGAGGAGGCCCGGCTCCTCCTGGAGGGGCTGAAAAAGAAGAGTGCTGCGGTCCATGACATGGCACTGCTGTCACTATCCACGGGTATGCGCGCCGGGGAGATTTTTAATCTTCGCGGATGGGACCTCGACCTCGAGAATGGCATCGTTAACGTGTCGGACCCGAAGAACAACCAGCCGCGGAAGGCATATGTGTCCGGTGACGTCCTGGAGATGTTGCGAACCCGGAAACTCGATGATCCGGCGGGGTATGTGTTCCGGGACACCTGGCACGGTGAGAGGGTCAACCAAGTGAGCGATACATTTAACCGTGTAGCGGACCCGCTGTTTAACCAGGGGATCACGGACCGGCGGCAGCGCGTCACATTCCATACTTTACGCCATACCTTCGCGTCGTGGTTGGCTCAACGGGGTACGTCGATACTCATGATCAAAGAGCTCCTGGGCCACAGAACCCTCGCGATGACCCAACGATACGCTCACCTGATCCCCGACGAGAAGCGCGCCACCACTGACGCGCTGGTCGCGTCGTTTTCCGCAACCGCCAGCGATACTTTACAAAATTCATGATTATGTTAAATGCGGGCGTCCTCCAGGATCGCGCTCACGGCGTTTTCCCCGGTCCACATGGCCTCCGGCCTGTGTCAAACCGTTAGAACGCAAAATAGGGCCCCGTCAACGACCCGGGGCCCCTGGGACTGGAGGTGAGAGACAGTCCCTAAACTGCTGCTCGAGTTGCTACGTGCGCTGCCTGGCTCATTCCGGGGATCCTCGCGGAAATATCGCCGATGCCCACCCCGAACATTTCTTCTATCGCTTTCGGTGCACTGAACATGGCTTTCATGGCGACGATGGCCATAAGACAGGGCAAACAAATGACGTACAGCGCCAGGCGAAGAATATAGTCAGCAAAGTGCGCCAGGAATTCCCAGGTGAGGACCGTGCCTTCGGATATCGCCCCGCCGACATATGTTTCCCGGATGACACTGAGCATACCGGACGAGATCAAAATGGAGTACGCATAGGTGCAAACGCTCATGACGACTGCAATAGCCACAGGTGTCAACGCCAGGGCTACCGATTTCCACAAGACCTCGTATAACACACGCCTTTTAGAGTCGAAGGGGACCGTCACCAGGGACAACGGGGCGAGGATGCAGAAAATAACGCTGCGAATGCAGAAGGAGATCATCAGTAGAACAAACGTGAAGTAGACAACGGAATAGAAAATGAAATGCGTCGCCCAGGTCACAATATAATCAACGACAAAGCTACCGAGTTTAACCAGGGGATCAACAGGAACCTGCATCCCCGGTTGTATCATCCAGCTGGCGAAGATCCCGGCAATCAACCAGCATGCCGGGAGTAGGCAAGCGAGAAGCACCGGACACCAGAAAAAGGCAGCGATCATCATAACCATGAAGCAAAAGGCCAGGGCAATTTGCAGCGCGATTTTCTGGAGGACCTGCGACCAGCTGACCGCCGTGTTAATCTCTGTCTCCTGGAGTTTGAGACGGTCGTAATGTTTTCCGAACTCTTTACTAAACCCGTCCAGCGGTGGGGTTTTGGTGTTTTTCAAAACCTTGTCCACCCCGACCCCGAGCTTGTCAAACGGCAACCTAAATTCTGCCGGAAGATGGGACGTGAACGCCTCCGCCGTCCCAAACCCGGCTTTGATCATCAGGGAGGGGAACCCCCCGATGATACCGCCAGGCATGCCGGGAAACGGAAATGACAGGGCCACAACGAGAACAACGATAGCCCCGTGGTGCCTGGCAGTCGCTGTGAAATTGTCGATTCCCCCCTCTCCGCGGGACAGGTAAAGGGTATGAAGAACTTTGCCGACGCCAACAATGATAGCGATGGCAACAACAACACCAGCGACAAGCTGCTGGACGCCTTCAAGTGCTGACTGCATGGTGGAAAGAAGCATGGTGAAGAATGTTTGGTACATGATGTGGCCTCCCCTGTGTCTTTGTCTACTGTCTGGCAGTGCTCTTTTTCGGCATCCAGGCATCAAGCTTGTGCCTGAGGCCTCGGATGTAATCTTGGACATGTGCCATCTTGCAGTTCTCGAACAACGCGGCGTCCTGCTGGCACTCGGGCTGGATATAGCCGTTAGGATGCGAGATCAGCGCGTACTTGAACCTGCGTTTCACGTCGGGGAACCAAACGAGCATCCCCAGCTGCGCGAGCGCGGGAATGATCGCGCCCATGAAGCCGCCCCGCAAAATTTCGAAGACCGCTGTCACACCGGCGAAGGCTGAAGCGGTGGTCCAGAAGAGCGGCCATATTCGGGACGCGGGAATGACCCGGCAGTCCGCTATATTGATGGTGTCTCCGGTCCTCGTTAAGCCGCGAAGGGGCTTGTACTGGAGCGCCAGGGTGTCACCTGTTCGAGTGCCACCGACGACGCGGAACTCTGACATCGCGTCTGTTGCTGTTCCTTCGGTTCCAACGAAATACTTGACTAACATGGTTCACCTCTCGTTATTTAGTATCCCGGTCTGCTGTACCGGGTGTTGTTTTCTTCTTCCTCTTCCTGGCGTCCTCCTGCTGCGAGGGCCGTGAGGATGTTCCTGGCCGCGAGCCTTCGGGCTGCTGCCTGTCGTGCTGCCACGCGCGCGTTGATGTTCTCCGCCGACGCGACGGGTATCTGATCCTGTGTCAGGGTGACGCCTTTATCGTTCGTGTACGTGGTGTTTCTGACCCCGGTCTCGGGGTCTTTTTCGACGGTCATTGTGATGCCCTGCTTCGCCAGGGCTGCACGGACAGCGTCGAGGTTCCCACCGACACGGATCTGCTGAATTGCAGTGCTCGTGACCTGGCGGTACAGCTCAGATGTATCGCATCTGTTCTGGATGGCCTCCGCTGTGAGAGGCCCGGGGATCCAGTCTTTAAACGCACGGGTCTGTACCTGGACCTGGCCGTCTGCGTCGCGGCTGAACGTGTGGGTGGTGTACCCGGTGATCGAGCGCCTACCGTCGGGGTTTGTGCGAGTAGAAACCTCGTAGCCGCGCAAATGCAGGGTGTGGAGTACGCTGTCGAGGTCCGCGCCGAGTTCGCGGCTTGTCTCGCGGATGATGTCGTTGATTTCATGGTACAGTTTCTGTTGGTCCAGGCGCTTTTCCAAATCCTCAATGGTACAGCCCTTGGGGACCGCACGCCCGCTGATGGTTTTGCTCTCCAGCGTGTAGCTCGTGGTTCTCGTGCCGTCGGCTCCTGTGGTCACAGTCAGGGTGACGCCCTGCGCCGCCAGCCGCTCCTGTATCTCCTGGACAGAGTCAGCGTTTTTGCTGGCGGTCCGTACGGCTGCGCGGAGAGTGTCTCTGTCAGTACGCCATTTGGCGTTGCTCTCGATGCGCGCGTTGACGGCCTGGAGGGTGGCGTTCTTCGGGAGACGCCCGCGGAACTGTTTTCCATCGACTGTGTAGGAGAGCTCGTTATTGATAACGGCAACGGTGATCCCCTGCTCCTGGAGCGTGGCTGTCAGGTCTTCGAGACTCCGGCAGCCGGGGATGTTCTGCTTCACGTTGGTCTGGATCCGCTCCCAGGGAGTGAGGGGTTTCCCTTCCGCGTGGCTCCGTTGCTTCACGGCCCGCTCCTGTGCTCGTTCGATCCTCCCAATGACGGCGCGGCATTGGCAATTGCTGGCGATTTGCCCGCCAGCGAATGTGAGCAGCTGGCCGCTATCAGGGTCCCGGCCGCTGAAGCGTAGGCCATAGGGGCCGTCGTTGTTGCGCAAGATCTCCATTGTGATGTCGTCTTGTACGAGGGCGTCGCGTAGCTCCTCCAGGCTCGTGGCCTCGGGGATCCGTTTCTCGATGGCATCCGCGATGTTTTCCTTTGCACATGGCTGCCCGGTCCTCTCTTTCTGTCGGAGTTCCCCGCTGGTGAGCTTGACTTTCTCCGGGGCCCGGTCGTTGGTGACGCGTTCGAGGTCGTACTTTTCCTCGAGTGCCCTGGACGAGGCCTTGCCCTTTGTTTTGTATTGCCACATGTTGTGGTCGGTTCCATCAGTCGCGATGCGGTTGACCACGGCGTGGATATGCATCCTTCCCGTATTTTCGCGATGGACAAACATCGAGTACTGGTGTTTAGATAAGTCGATCCCCTGGCCCTGTTCGAGGTGCTCCTTCATCAGCCGCTGATAATCTGACGTGGTGAGACGTTCGTTGTCCGCGACGGTGCCGGAAAGACTGAAATGCATGCAGGTCTGGTGCAGGCCGGGCCTGCCGGCAGCAACCTGCATCATCTGTTTTCCCTGCTCGTTTATGTCGGTGGTCAACATGTTGGTTTCTACGAGCTCGCCTTTCGCGCAATATTGCAGGGCGTTGAGGTGGGTATCGCCCAGGGTTAACTTTTCAACCATGATGGTGTACCTCTATCTTCTCAAGCTCGGATAACAGACGTTCGATCTGCTGGCGGTATCGGGTTTCTGTTTCCGGGTCGATGACATGGTGTTTTTGATGAACATTCAAGTTCAAGACCAGCTGGTTGAGGTTTTTTCCGATCCCCTGGAGGGCCCGTGTCGCGGACCGGATGTCCAGGCTCGCGTTCCCGCCCTGCACAATGGTCACAGGTGGCGGTGTCGTGATCGGGGCACCGAGCGCGGCGGCCCTGACATAGTCCGCCATGCGCCGGTGGTTGGTTTTCGCGGCCAGGACCTTGAGCTCCTCGAGTTCGTTGTCGGTGACACGGATGGCTATTTCCCGGTTGCGGTTGACGATAGCCGCGACCTCGTTGCATGCGTCTTGGTATCTCGCATCCCGCGGGGTCAGACCCCACAGCGAGCACACGAGGTTGCCGACACGGATCCTTTTGCCCCGGCATAAGTTGAGTTTTTCGAGTTCGTCATCAGTCAGCATGGTTCCTCCTGTGGATTCTAGTGCCCCCTGTGAAAGTGCACGCCGTGCCCTTCCAGTGGGGGCGGTGATGTTTAGGCCGTTAATACGACCGTGAGCGACAGCGACGGTCACCACTGTTGCCGCCACCGAGAGGGGGCGGTAACACCGACTTGCTTCTTCTCCGCCGTCGGTCTGGCTTGCAGATGCAGGACTGGCGGGCATCGGCGCGCGTATGCTCAGCAAACGGCTGACAGCCAACGGTCTGTGATGCATCGTGTAAACGTATGACTGACGGGAATTTGCACGGGCACCAGCTGTGACGGCCTGACAGCCAACGTCTGCGAGAGAGGGGGTGTGTATCATTTCAGCACCCACACGAGGAGGGCCCCGGCGATGATGCCCGCGACACCAGTTAGCGGGACGAGGAGCCAGGTTAACCATGAGGTGCCCTGGGCCTCCCCCTCGAGCCTCATTTCCTCTCTTCCATATTCCCGCCCCTTCTGATATCCGTCCTGATAATCCTGCGCGTGGGTTATCCACGGTCCGCCCGTTTCAGCCCGCTCCACGGCCTCCGTGAGCTCCCTGTTTTTCTGGTGGGTGACACTCAGTTCCTCCGTCAGTTTCAGGATCTTCGCGTCGAGCTGGGGCTTGAAACGTTCGAGCCATTTCCTCTCCCCCGCGGTGCTCTCAGTCAAGAGTTTCAGCTCCCTTTTCAGCGCCACTTTTTCCTTCGAAATCCGGTCTTTTTCCGCCTCCAGTTCGAGGATTTTTGCTGCCGATTGTTGGCTGTCAACGTTCCCCGCGAGGTTCCATTTCTGCCACAGACGGTAGTATTTCGATATTGCGGTTAGGTCTGTGCGGGAAACTCCTGTCTCCTCTGCTATGACCCGGTGGCTCTCACCGGTTTCGAGCCGGTGGAGGAGGTTTTCCACGGTCTCTTGGCTCAGTCCATCGTCTGCATCCTGTTGGCTGTCAACCGTCTCCGCGTTTTCGTTCGATATCGAGGGGTTTTCCGTCTCAGAAAACGTGCGAGATTCTGAGGGTTTTTCAGGGGCGGTCGGGTCCTCGAAATCCCCGCCGCAATCGATAGTTTCTGCCTTTTCCAGCGTGTCGGTTTCCTCTGCAACCTGTTGGCTGTCAGCCGTCTCCGCGTTTTCCATGTGTCTCACCTCCAGTGGTATTGGGGAGGCCTTCGGGCCTCCCCGTGTCTCTTGCTACAGGCCCGGTCTCAGCCGGGTGGTCAGGTTCTCCTGGCTCTCCAGTTCCTCCGTCTCGGCCTGCTCGGTCTCCGGGGTCTCCTGGGTCTCCTGGACCCTCGGCGTGTTGTACTGTTCCTGCCACTGGCGTTCCTCCTCCTGGAGGCGGGGCTTTTCCGCCTCCGCGTCTGCCGCCAGCTGCCCGCCGTCGATGTCGGGGATCCCCATGTCCTCCGGGCCCGGGGGGTTATCCATTTTCCTGCCCTGCCGCCGGTCCGCGGCCATTGCCCGACACGCGCGAGCGAAACTGTCCAGGGGAGTGTTGCCAATGTCATTCTTCGCATCCGGGTCCGCCCCGGCTTCGAGGAGGACCCGAAACGCGTCCCCGGCGACCGTCAAACCGGCGACGTGGAGGGGAGTGTTGCCATACTCGTCCCTGGCGTTCACGTCCGCCCCGCCGTCGATCAGCTCCTGGATCCGGGTGGTGTAGTTGATCCCCGCCGCCTGGTGTAATTCAGTCCATGCACTGCTCCGTTCATTGTTCATGGTTGTTCCTCCTTATAATAGTTGTTGTCCCCTTTCGACTCCTGCCCTCCACTCCCAGGCCTCGCCCGCCAGGGTTTCCACGTCTCCCAGGTCCTCCCGCATGACCCGGAAAACCCTGTTGTTCCGAACCTCGAGCTTCACTTCCTCCTCCGTCATATCCGATACGTATTGTTTAATTGCTGCCCTCTCTCCCCTCGTCATTATGCTGTCCTCCTTTGTCGTCTCGCCTCCGTCTCCTGCTCGAAAGCCCACAGGATGTATGCTAGGGATATCTTCGATCTTTCGATCCTCCCGGCCGCGAAATACCGGTCGATATATTCGCCCAGGATCCACGCCAGGACGGGGCGTTCCGGTTCCCTGAAAAAGAGGTGCCACAACTTCGCGCCGTCGATCGGATAGTCGACCCAGCCTTTGCTTTTAAGCCTGGCCTGGCATGCCCGCCGATAATGGTTGATAACTTCCGCAATCTCCGGGATCCTTTCTTTCCCTCCCCGTCCTACTCGTTTTCCTGACATGCGCTCACCTCCTCCTGTACTCTGAACTTCGTCCTGGCGGTTTCCGCCCATTCCGGGTGGCGCTGGGCACCGACGAGCCATCGCCACCCGGCAAATCTCCCGTCCTCCATTTTGATTGGATGCACTTGAAGATACCCCGCGAGTTGTAACTCGCGGGAAACCCGATTGAGGCGCCTAAAGGTCATGCCGGAAAACCGCCGCGAAAGGTCCGTCCGCTGAATTTTCCATCCCGGCGGCCTCGAGAACAAATATGTCCACGTCCCCTTGGCCTCCGCCGTCAGCTGCGGGTCTTCAATGACTGCCGTGGGGATCATCGCGAAGCCCGCGATGGCCTCAGGCTCAACTCGGATGTAATTCTTTGCGCGGTCGTCCATTACTTGGACCTCGGGTCGATCTTTCCGGCCATGATCCAGGCGATCAGGTCCGACTCGAGATAATAGAGCATTTTGCCCCGTTTGTAGTAAACGGGACCCCGCCCCTCGCCGTGAAGGTTTGCCAAGCTTCCAGGTGTTAACCGGAGGAACTTCGCAGCTGACTTTCTATCGTGGATTTTGACGTCGGTTGAATTGGTGGGATGTTCGTGAAACATAAAAGGCCTCCTCCTGATCGAATGATCAAGAGAGGCCTCGCGATGGGATCTAACATGCCCCTGCTTGTCGGCCCCTGCCCCGGTGATGATCCCCGTACTGCCTAACCGGTTTCACGACCTATGTTGTTATATATATTATCGTCACTTTCTAGAAAAAGTCAAGGGGCTGTCAGACATTTTTTTATATTTTCTTTCAGGATGTTGCATTATTCGGACGTGTTCGGGCATGACGTTGTTATAGCTTTAAAGCATTAAAGTTTGCTGTAAGAAACCCCGCCCAGAACAGTAGTATAGTATTAGCATGACGGTAGGTTTTTCGCCGTATGTGCATTTACGGAAATTCCGTCAGCGTAAATTCATTAATAATATTAAAAAGGCTTTTAAAAAAACGCGGCGGCTGCCGCGTATGCCGTGCCGGGAGAAGCACGCCTTTGGCGTAGGGAAAGGTCAGCACCCTTTCCCTCTGGTTCGCTGCGCTCACCATTCACCCTATCTGCTGCCATGGGACCCCCCCATGTGTGGGTCCCTCCCCATGGCGTGAACTGAAGTCGCGTTTCCCTCCTGGCAAACGTTTTTAGGTTTTTGCCCGGAAGGGCAACGCGGCGGCTGCCGCGTACTGTCTGTGTCCAGGCCTCCCCCGTCTCCGTCAACCACACACGTCTTTCAACAATCTGGAGGGGACCCCATGGGGAGGAGCCAGATTAACCTAGGTCCAGGAGCGGGAGCGTCCTGGCGCTGGGGGCAGGGGACCCGCGGAGGGGTCCCCTGGTCTGTTCATGGCCTCGGAGAATCGCGTAGGATCGCTCTCAGGGTGTTTTCCGTGACCTGCACGGCCGCAGGCCTGTGTCTCCGCCTTCACCGCATTTATTTCTAGACAAAAAGTTATAAAGCAATTAAGATTACTGCAATGGCAAGCCCCACAACGAAACGCGCGCTGTCCCCTATCTATCTTGATGAGGGCAGCACGGTCCACGAAGTTCCGGCCGTCTTCCCCCGGTCCCGCCGTAGGCGTAAGATCGTGTTTGGGTGGTACGGCGGCAAGTTCAGCCACCTGGAATGGCTTCTTCCTCTCCTCCCTACCTGCCGTCAGTACTGTGAGCCTTTCTCTGGTTCTGCCGCGGTTCTGCTCAACCGGGACCCTTCCCAGGTGGAAACGTACAATGATGTCGACGGGGATGTGGTGAACTTTTTCCGGGTGCTCCGGGACCGTCAGGATGAGTTCATCCGTGCGATCACCCTCACCCCGTTCTCGCGAGAAGACTATTACATCGCCATTTATGGAAAGACGACAGGGATATCGGACCTGGAGCGTGCCCGGCGCTTCTACATCCGGGCCCGGCAAACACGAACGGGTCTGGCACAGACCGCGACGCTCGGTAGGTGGGCGAATTGCAAGAACACGAGTCGCGCCGGCATGTCCGGCGTCGTGTCCCGCTGGCTCGGGGGCATCGGGTGCCTGGAGGAAATAGCAGAGCGTCTCCTCCGCGTTCAGATCGAGAACCGCCCGGCTGTGGATGTGGTGAAGCTGTACGATGATCCGGGCACGTTGTTCTACTGTGATCCTCCTTATCTCCACGCGACCCGCGGCGACAACAAGGCCTATGGATTCGAGATGGACGAGGAAGAACACGTAGCCCTCGCCAGGGCCCTGAACGAGTGCAGGGGAATGGTTGCCGTGTCGGGTTACAGGTGCGACCTCATGGATGAGCTATACAACGGCTGGCGCCGCTTTGACGCGCCGGTGAAGCAATGCCACTCTGTCAAGAAAGCTCGCCAGGAATCTCTCTGGATGAACTACTGATGACCCCGCCTCGTGATGAGAAATTCAACTATACCCTCGCACGAGAGCATCTCTTAGAACTTTTCGACATCGCGGAGAAGTACCATCAAGACGGCGCGACCGTTCCGGTTTCTTCTACGGTCCAGACGGCAGCGGATACTTTGTTTTCCTCCTCAACACAATCGTACAGAGAGGCTCTCCTGGGCTGTGCCCTGGCACGCGTGATGGATGATGCATTGAATATCCGTCTGCCTTATGTCTCGCATGGCTCAGATGCGTTCAACGGCCGCACGCTTGACGAGCAGGTGATCAATCCTTTCCTGCATGATAGGCTGATTCCTTCTTCTAAAGGGCCCTACCTGGCAACCTTCCGGCGTAGCGTGAGGTTTGTTCCCGAGACTGCGTCAGGACTGCGAGACAAGAAAGGATACGAGGCCTTCCTATCCTATATCGACGCCCTGGAAACCGCCGGTTCTGAGGAGGACCTGAGGGCCCTTGTTGTGTATCTTTTGCTGCGCTTCCTCTTGCTTCGAGATGCCGCGACGATCCCGCTTGCCAGGATCTCCAGGTTGAGTCTTGACCAGTACGAATTCCTTATTGACCGGCTCTTGCAGACTCCCAGCGGCGGCCTGCTTCCAGTCCTTCTCGCCGTCGCTATGTTCAAGACCCTTAAGGAATGCTTCAATCTGCCCTGGGAGATTGATTGGCAGGACATCAACGTTGCGGACCGAGCCTCTGGAGTAGGCGGAGACATCACTGTGAAGGTCGACAACCGCATCTTCCTGGCCGTCGAGGTCACCGAACGCCCCATTGACAAGTCCCGCGTGGTATCCACCTTCAATACGAAGATCGCCCCGCACGGGATAGAAGACTATCTGTTCTTCTCTACGGATACAGTACCCGGGAAAGAAACGAAAGATGCCGCGGTGCAGTACTTCGCCCAGGGGCATGATGTTAACTTTCTCCAGGTGAAACCCTGGCTCATAAACATCCTGGGAACCATCGGATCCCGATATCGTAACCACTTCACTTCGGAATTTATTTCGATGTTGGATAGCATCACAGTACCTTCCGCCCTGAAAGTCACCTGGAATGATCTAGTAAAAAAGCTGGTGACTATCTAGCATTCCCTCAGATCATCTTGTAACTAAAATGCAACTAAAACCGGCCTGTTTTGATTAATCGCCCCTTTCCGGGTCTCCCCTGCTGTTGTGTAAACTGTTGATTTAATGGGATATGTTGGATATAGGAAAGCGCGCCTGGCACGACTCGAACGTGCGACCTACGGATTAGAAGTCCGTTGCTCTATCCAACTGAGCTACAGGCGCGTGGTGGACTATTATAGCGGTTTTGCCTTCTGAATTCAATACAATCGGGTGGGGCGGCGGGGTGGGGCAAAATCGTGGGTCTTTCATTATCTGCTTGAAAAAATAGCGGAGTAAGGTTATGTTGTTAGCGTTCACGGACTCTGGACAAACGGTTTTCGACTTTCATATATCAAAGAGGTGGAGCAATGGGCAGTGTGATGAAGTGGAGGAAGAAGAAGATCAGGAAGCACAAATACAAGAAATTAAGAAGAAGAACGCGGCACCAGCGGAGGAAGTAGCGAGCGCATAACCTCCATATTGACTTCGTCCATATTGCCCATCTTCGGCGTCTCCATGACGCCGGCCAGATGGGCAAATCTTTTGTCCCTCACGAGCATCCGGAAGAATTTTAGGCCGATCTCACCCTGGCCGATATGCCAGTGACGGTCGGCATGAGAGCCGGCCGCCGCCTTTGAATCGTTAAGGTGGAAGAGGCCGATCCTGTCGAGGCCCAGCATCCTTTCGAACTCATCGAGGAATTCCTTCCAGGCGCCCTTCTTCCGTATGTCGCAACCCGACGCGAAAAGATGCGCCGTATCGATGCAGAACATTGTCTTCTCCTTGTTGGAGACACCCTCATAGATGCACGCCAGTTCTTCGATGTCCCTCCCGATGACGTTCCCCTGCCCGGCGGTGTTCTCGATGAGTACTGTGACATCATGCCGGTCATGAACGCGGTCTATCGCCTCGGCGGTCATCCTCATGCCTGCGAACCTGTCGGGACGGGACCCGGGGTGAACGACGAGGGAGGCGATCCCCAGCCTCTCGCAGAGGGCGGCCTCGCGGAGGAGCCCCTTAAGGTTCTGCTCGTCCCCGTCGATCTTCGCGAGGTTGGGAAGGTAGGAAAGGTGGGCGAAGACGGGCACCTCCGCAGACAGACGGCTGAAGGCCGCGAGGTCGGCGTCGGACGGTTCCCTTTGTTCCCACGACCGGGGGTTCTTCACAAAGACCTGCACCACCTCGCACCCGAGCACCTTCGCTCCCTTCAGTGCGTCGTCGAATCCCTTCGCTATGGAAACATGGAAACCGATCTTCATCGCGGGCCCGATACCGGGAACAGGATAGTACAAAAACCCTTGCAAAGAAAGATGGAAAGATGCACAATGTACACCATGAACGCAGAAACCATTGGAATAATCGTCGGTGGCGGGCCCGCACCGGGCATCAATGGCGTCATCAGCGCCGCAACCATCGAAGCCATCAATTCGGGGAAGAAGGTCGTCGGTATCAAGGGAGGCTTCAAGGCACTCTTCGAGGGGCATAAGGACATATTCATGCCCCTGACCATCGACGACGTCTCCCGCATCCACGCATCCGGAGGGTCCATCCTCAGGACGTCGCGGGACAAACCGGAAAATGCCAAGGCGAAGTTCAAGACCCTCATGTCGACCTTGAAAGGTGCTGGCATCAAGTACCTCATCACCATCGGGGGCGATGGAACCCTCTACATGGCGAACTGGATAGAGCGCGAAGCACGCGGCTCGGTAAGTGTCGTGCACACCCCCAAGACGATCGATAACGACATACCCCTCCCCGGCGGTTTCTCGACCTTTGGTTTCCAGACCGCCCGCCACGTCGGTGTCTATATCGTCAACAACATCATCGAGGACGCCCGCACCATGGGCCGCTGGTACTTCATCACGGCGATGGGAAGGCACGCGGGGCACCTGGCGCTGGGCATGGGCAAAGCGGCCGGCGCGACGTTGTCCCTCATACCCGAGGAATTCCCCGAGGAAAAGCTCTCTTTCAAGAAGGTCGCCGACATTCTCACGGGTTCCATCGTGAAACGAAAGAGCATGGACAGGGACTATGGCGTCGCCATCCTTGCCGAAGGGATATCGGAAAAATTCGACCTCGAAGAACTCAGCAAACATGAGGAAGTGGAACGCAACGAAAAAGGCGAGTTGAAGCTTTCGGAGATACAACTGGGAAGGGTCCTCAGGGATTTCGTCAACAGGACCCTCTCCGAAATGGGTATCGAGGTCGGGATCGTGGACAAGAACATCGGCTACGAACTTCGTGCCGCCAACCCCATACCCTTCGACGTGGAATATACGCGTAACCTTGGTTATGGTGCAGTCAGGTACCTGCTGAAAGGCGGCACCGGCTCCATGATAGTCGCCTATGAAGGCAATCTGAGACCCGTTCCCTTTGTCGAGATAATCGACTACAAGACGGGAAAGGTCAAGATAAGAACGGTGGACATGGCGACGGAAACGTATGAGGTCGCCAGAAAGTATATGATACGCCTTGAGAAGGAGGACTTCGAAGCCCCCCATCTGGCTCATCTCGCAAAGACCGCCAACATGTCGCCGGAAGATTTCAAGGCGCGCTTCGAGTATGTGCTCGGCACGTATGGCTGCTAGATACCGTCTTCCGACGCGCATGCACTCAGCCCTGCACACATGACATGATAGACGAGAGGAAGAAATTCCAGGAAGTCCTCAATGTCGGCCTTGAAGTGATCCAGACAAGGGACATTGATATCCTTCTGGAACGGATTCTCACGAAGGCCCGGCACCTGACGAACGCCGACGCGGGGTCCATCTACATTAAGGATGGCGACACCCTGCTCTTCCGCTACACCCAGAACGAGACCCTCCAGAGACAACTCCCCGCCGGCAGGAAGCTCATCTATTCAACCTTCACCATTCCCGTCAACAACCAGTCCATCGCGGGGTATGTGGCCAACACGGGAGAAGTCCTGAACCTCGAGAACGTCTACCATCTCGACGGCAATGTGCCCTTCTCCTTCGACCCTTCCTACGACAGGCTCTCCGGATACAAAACGCAGTCCGTTCTTTCCTTTCCCTTGAAGACACACGCCGACGAGGTGGTCGGGGTGCTCCAGCTCATAAACGCCACGAACCACGACGGGCATATCATCCCCTTTCAGCCCGATGACGAACCCTTTGTCGTCCACTTTGCCAACAACGCCGCCATCGCCGTCGAGCGGGCGACGATGACACGGGACATCATACTGCGCATGATAAAGATGGCGGAGCTCAGGGACCCGATGGAAACGGGCGCCCATGTCAACCGCGTCTCATCCTATTCCGTCGAGCTCTACGAGGCATGGGCGGCAAGCAAGGGGATCGGCAAGGTGGAAGTGGAGCAGAACAAGGACATCCTCAAGATGTCCGCCATGCTCCACGACGTGGGGAAAGTGGCCATAACGGACCTCATCCTCAAAAAACCAGCCCGTCTCGACAGCTACGAATACGAAGTGATGAAACAGCACACCTACCTCGGGGCGCAGCTCTTCGCCCATCAGCGCTCCGATTTCGACAGGGCCTCCTTCCTTGTCGCCCTCAACCACCACGAACGGTGGGACGGCAAGGGCTACCCCGGCTACATCGACTTCAAGACAGGCGAGCCGCTGCGGGGTTTCGAGGACTTGAGCGGCAGGGCCATCGGCAAGAAAGAGGAGGAGATCCCCGTCTTCGGCCGCATCGTCGCCATCGCGGACGTCTTCGACGCCTTAAGCTCGGGAAGGTCCTACAAGGAGCCCTGGGAGGAAGAACGTGTCCTCGAAACGATGGACCGCGAGCGGGGCAGACACTTCGATCCCGAAATGCTCGACGTCTTCTTCTCCATCCTCGACGTCATCCGCAACATCATGCAGAGATACCCGGATAATAACGAATAAAGACGGGTAATGGGTAATTGGTGATGGGTGATGGGAAAGGCTTCATCGTCTTTCCTATGACCTATAACCCATAACCGATGACCTTTTGTCCGCTAGATGTATACCCGTTTGATCCTTCTCGATATCTTGCAGAGTATTTCGTAGGGTATGGTTCCGGCCAGTTCGGCCATTTCGTTGGCGGAGATGCGCGTGCCGCGGCTGGTTCCTTCGCCGAGGAGGATGGCCTCGTCGCCGCTTTCGACGCCGTCGACGCCCGACACATTGGCGAGGGTCCAGTCCATGCACACCCTGCCGACGATGCTGCATTCCCTGTTCTTGATGAGGACACGGCCCTTGCTCGACAGGGACCGGGGGTATCCGTCGGAGTATCCCACGGGTATGTATGCTATCCGCGTGTCCCGGGGTGTCTGGTAGGTCCTTCCGTAGCTCAAGGAAACCCCGGCGGGAAACTCCCTGCAGAAGGCGATGCGGGCCACCACCTTCATGACCTGCCTCAAGGGGAGGGCCTCCTCAAGGGAACGCGACGGGTGGGAACCGTAGAGGCTTATCCCCGCGCGCACGAGTGAGAAATGGGCCTCGGGATAGGTGACGATGGCGCCGCTCGAACTCATGTGCACGTACGCCGGGTCGAGGCCTGCCGCCTTGAAGGTGTCCACCACTTTCGCGAAGGTCCTCACCTGGGAGAGCCCGTACTCGTCACGCGCCTCCGGCGAGGGGAAGTGCGTCATGATGCCTTCCGTCTCGAGTCCCGGCGCGTCCGCAAGGATGGCGGCTACCCTTTGCGCCTCCGCGGGCTTGAAGCCGAGCCGTCCCATGCCCGTATCGAACTTCACGTGTATCTTAACCGGCCGCGCGAACTCCTTCGAGAAGGCCGCGAGCCGTGTGAGGAGCGCATCATCGTGGACGACCGGCGTAAGGTCATAGCGGACAACAGGTTCGATCTCGTCCCAGGAGAAGACACCGCTCATGATAAGAAGGGGCGTCGCGATCCCGCCCTTCCTGAGGTCCACGCCTTCGTCGACCGTTGCCACCCCCAGGTAGTCGATGCCGATGGACTCCAGCTTCTTCGATACCTCAAGAGCCCCGTGCCCGTAAGCATCAGCCTTGACAACACCAAGAAGCCCGGTGCCAGGCTTCAGGCGCCCCCTGATGGACCGGCAGTTCTCCTCGAGGGCGCCAAGGTCGATGTAAGCGACCGCCCTCGGAGAATCGGACATTGAAAACCTCCTTTATTACTGTCGCGCGGAACCGATGGTGCGGAACGCCTTCTCGCATGCCGCGACGGTCCTTTCGATCTCTGTCTGGTCCAGCGTCAGCGTCACGAACGACGCTTCGAACTGGCTGGGAGCGAAAAAGACGCCCTCATCGAGCATGGCCTTGAAGAACCGTTCGTAGAGACCCCTGTCCGATGCGGCCGCGCTGTCGTAGTCCCTGACAGGGGTTTCGGAAAAGAAACCCGTGAACATGCCCGTCGTGGAATTCACGGTGTAGGGAATGCCATGCCTGCCTGCTGTGGACGTCATCTCTTTCGACAGGGTATGCCCGGCCTTTTCGAGCCGGGGATAGACCTCGCCGGAGGCATCTTTAAGCCCGCTGAGAACATGCAGGCCCGCCCGCACGGCAACAGGGTTCCCCGACAGGGTGCCGGCCTGGTACACGTCGCCCAGGGGAGCCAGTCGTTCCATAATGTGTCTCTTCCCGCCAAAAGCCCCTATGGGGAAACCTCCCCCTATTATCTTGCCGAGGCAGGTGATGTCGGGATCGATTCCATAGATGTGCTGGGCCCCGCCGAAGGTCACGCGGAAACCGGAGATGACCTCATCGAAGATGAGAAGGACATCGTGCTTCTTGCACAGAACCTCGAGACCTTTGAGGAAACCATCCTCGGGAAGGATGACACCCATGTTCCCCATGATGGGCTCCACAATGACGCATGCAATGTCGTCGCTGCTTTCAATGATGCGCTCCACCGTCTCGAGCCTGTTGAACTCGGCAACATATGTATGCTTCGCCAGGTCCGCGGGCACCCCGGCACTGTCGGGGATGCCGAACGTGGCAAGCCCCGAGCCGGCCCTGACGAGGAGGCTGTCAACGTGCCCGTGATAGCAGCCGCGGAACTTGATGACGCCGTTTCTGCCCGTGTACCCCCGGGCAAGCCTCAGGGCGCTCATTGTCGCTTCCGTGCCTGACGTCGTCAGGCGCAAAAGGTCGATAGACGGGAAGGCCTCCGTGATGAGACGCGCAAGCTCGATCTCGTGGGGATGACAGGCCCCGTAGCTCGTCCCTTCCTTAAGCGCTTCAGTGACGGCGGCGATGAGCCCCTCATCGGCATGGCCGAGGATGATGGCCCCCCATGAGGCTACGTAATCGATAAAAGCGTTCCCGTCGACGTCGTAGAGACGCGAGCCTTTTGCCCTCTTCACGAAGAAGGGTCTGTCGTGAACGGACATGAAGGCCCTCACGGGGCTGTTCACGCCGCCGGGTATGAGCCTTTCCGCCTCTTCACAGTATTTGTCCGATTTGATCTTTATCATTTCCTCACCGCGAAGGATGTCTTCTTGAACTCTCTCAGGCTGAAGAGTACCCGGTAGTCCCCTATGCCCGACCGTAACGCCATCTTTCCGACAACAGCCAGGCACTCTTCCCTTGTCCTGCCGTGCACCATGGTGTAGAGATTGTAGTCCCAGTACCCGCCGGTGTCACGCTCGTAGCAGTGACTCACCTCATCGAAACCGGCCATCACGGCGCCGACCCTCTCCACCTCGGCCTCGGGGACACGCCACACGACCATGGCGTTGCCCTCATAGGAAACGGAACGGTGGGCGACCATGGCGGCTATCCTCCGGATGACGCCGTCTCTCCTGAGCGCCGCAAGCTCGTCCATCAGGGACGCTCCCGAGATCCCCATTTCTCCCGCCATCTCGTCGTAGGGCCTTTCGCATACGGGGAAATCGGTGGGCAGAACTTCCAGGACCTTTTTCATGTGGTTCTATTCTTACACATCGGGAAAAACGTTTTCAAACAAATTCGGAGCCAAAAAAGACTTTACATCGCACCCGCTAACATGTTGTAACTAACCAATCCGGCACTGCCGGCGCGAGCCAGCATCAAGGCATCGAAGGCGTTGAAACAATTCCTTAAGGAGCTTGCAAGATGGCAAAACCCGCATCCAGAGTAGAACAGATCCCGCCCTATCTCTTCGCCAGAATAGACAAGAAGAAGGCTGAAGTCAGACAGAAAGGAATGGACCTTGTCGATTTCGGGATAGGCGATCCCGATATCCCTACTCCGGGCAATATCATCACCAGAATGCTGGAGGCAACGCAGGACCCGCAGAACCACCGTTATCCCAGCTACGAAGGAATGCCGGAGTTCCGCCAGGCGGCTGCATCATGGTACAGGAAGAGGTTCAACGTGGACCTCGACGCCGCGACGGAGGTCGTGACCCTCATCGGCTCCAAGGAAGGCATCGCCCACATCCCCTGGGCGTACGCCGAGGAAGGTGACGTCGTGCTCGTCCCTTCCCCCGGATATCCCGTCTACAGGATAGCGACCATGTTCGCCGGCGCGACACCCTACATCATGCCACTCAAGGAAGTGAACGGGTTCCTTCCCCGCTACGAGGACATCCCCGAGGAGATCTTGAAGAAAGCAAAGCTCCTCTTCATCAACTACCCGAACAACCCCACTGGAGCCTGCGCCGATGACGCATTCTTTGTAAAGACCCTGGAGCTTGCGAAACGCTATGACATCCTCGTCTGTCACGACGCCGCATACAGCGAGATCGCGTACGACGGATACAGGCCGAAGAGCATCCTCGAGTTCGACAGGGAAAAGAAGCATTGCCTCGAGTTCCATTCTCTCTCCAAGACCTATTGTATGACCGGCTGGAGGATTGGCTTCGCCGTGGGCTGCGCCGACGGAATCTACAATCTCGGCAAGCTGAAGACGAACATCGACTCCGGCGCCTTTCAGGCCATCCAGTACGCCGGCATCGAGGCCCTCACAGGCAGCCAGACATCCGTCGCCGAGCTCAACAGCAGGCTTGAAAAAAGACGTGACATGGTCGTCGAGGCCTTCAAGACCTTGGGGATCGACGTGCAAAAACCGAAGGCCACCTATTACATCTGGGCGCGGGTGCCGAAGGGATACACCTCCTCCGATTTCTGCGAGAAGCTCATCGAGGAAACCGGCATCGTCGTCACCCCGGGCAGCGGCTTCGGTGACGAAGGCGAGGGTTATTTCCGCATCTCCATCACAATCGGCGAAGACAAGATAGCCGAAGCGGCGAAAAGACTCAGGTCGTTTAAGATTTAAAGGCGGCTTGAGTCGCTTGAATCGTTTGAGTCGCTTGAGGGTGAAAGACTGAAAAGGTTTTCAGAGTATTGTGTTGCGCCATGAGGGATAGTCTTTTGTGGTTGGGTTCTTTTAACCTTCAAGCGACTGCTATGATAGAAGTCAACAGTTAATGTCTACCAGCTCTCTTTTTCCTTCACCTCACATCTCTCTCACACGAGGCCGATGACAGATCCACACTGTCGGCGGCCGAAGTGCCCTTCCC